>Ga0206946_1025_pt1 | contig 63099 bp, 36 predicted proteins | sample Alteio_BWOrgHeat_2_FD_152965 | JGI IMG/M metagenome (GOLD analysis project Ga0206946, IMG submission 152965) | Enriched cells from forest soil in Barre Woods Harvard Forest LTER site, Petersham, Massachusetts, United States -... | ecosystem: Environmental > Terrestrial > Soil > Temperate forest > O... | reverse complement strand
TGTTTTTTGTACTTGATCTGGTCCTGAGCGTAGAGACCGTGTTGCTGCAGGAGAGAGTCCTGATCGATGTAGTAGTTGAGCGGCGGGATGACAGTTGCGCCGTAGACGGGGTGGAAGATGTCGATGTTGGGGACCGAGACGAAGGCTTGCTTGCTCTTGATGTCCACGTGAGCGTAGTCGTAGCCGAAGAGGACGGTGTGTTCCCAATTAGTGGTCTGGAAGCGGCGCAGAGCGCGGTTGTCTATGGTGTTGATGTGGTTCCAGCGTGGAAGAGCGTAGGCTGTGCGGGCGACGTAGTTGAAGTTGTTGGGGATGCTGGGGTCGAAGCCGTTGCCGTAGACGGTGGTGCCCTGGAAGTTGATGTACTGGTAGCGGTAGTTGGAGTGGAAGTTCCAGCCGTCGGTGAAGAGATGGTCGCCGGTATAGGCGAGGGAGACCTGGTCGCGCTTGACCTTCTCCCAGTCGGGCTCGCCGACGAAAGTGCAAACGGGGATGATACCGTTGGGGTTGAAGGTCAGGGTGCCTTGTGAGGGCAGGAATTGGCTCCAACGGGTGCCGTCGTGCTGCCAGTCGGCGAGGCCGGTGATGTTGGTGCGTTCGCTGGGATGCCAGGTGAGTGATGGTGCGATGAGGCGGCGGTTGTCGGGGGTGAAGTTGACTTGCGTTCCGCTGTCGCGGACCAGGCCGAGGATGCGGTAGCGCCAGATTTGCTGCTTGTCGATGGGGCCGCCAAAGTCACCCTGGAACTGACGGCGATTGTAAGCGCCGAACTGGACGCCGATCTCGCTCTGGCGCTCGGCTGGCGGACGTTTGGTGACCTGATTGATGAGGCCGCCGGGAGGCACCTGGCCATAGAGAACGGAGCTGGGGCCTTTGAGGACTTCGACGCTTTCGAGCTGGTAGGGATCGAGCTTGCCGGAGAGAGAGTTGAAACGCATGCCGTCGCGGAAGACCCCGAAGGTTTCGGCGGAGAAGCCGCGGATTTTGAGCCAGTCGAAGCGGGGCTCGAAGCCGAACTCGTCGGCCTGGACTCCGGGAGTGTAGCGGAGGGCTTCGTTCATGGTGATGACGCCACGGGCTTCCATCTCGCGGGTATTAATGATGGAGATGGACTGGGGGACTTCAATGAGAAGGGCTCCGGTCTTGGAGCCGGCGTTGGAGGCGAAGGGGACAAAGCCGGAGTCGGCGGTGACGTTGATGACGTCAGTGGCGGAGCCGGGGGTAAGGGTGACGTCGATGGCCTGCGCATGCTGGGTGACGGTGATGGTCTGGAGATAGTCGCTAAAGCGGGGGGTGAGGACGGTGAGGTGATATGTGCCGGGGTGGAGGTGCAGCGCTGCGGTGCCATAGGCTGCAGTTTGCGCATTGATGACGATGTCGCCGCAGCGAACTTCGATAGCCGCTCTCTGGACGACGGCGTCGGAGGGATCCTTAACAAGAATGGCTACCGGAAGGAGGGGATCATCAGATTGAACCGAGCAGGCGGAGTCGGATTCAACGGACGTCGCGGAGGCGTAGGAGGTGGCAAGGGCAAGAAAGAGGAGAGGAGCGAGGCAGAGTCTCGGAATAGTCATGTAATTCAACCTTTCAGGGCGAGGAGGGGCGAGACCGTGAAGGACACAGTTGAGCCAAAACCTAAATTTGATTCGCATCGGACCGCGTTAAGACGATCCCAATCCGGAAAACTGCTCGCTAAAAAGGCGGTTGACCGGGCTAATTTCTGGTGTTTCTCGAATCAAGACTAAATCAGTCGTATATCTTTGGCAAGTTTGGTTCGGACGATCGGATTGCCGTGCGAATGGGGTTGCCCGTGCTTAATTGGAAACATGTTTGTGCAGGGGTGGTTCCGAAAGAGCCGTCGCAGAACATGAAAGGCAAATCAATTCCCGGTCAGTCCGAGCTTTTTGCCACGATTTCATATGTATATGTAGAAAGCCTCTGAAACGCATGGAGATCTACTCCTAACGGCCGAGAACATCAGGTCGGCGGCGGTGTGTAGGGATTGCTTCGTCCAGTTCGCTATGGCTGTTGCAAACGGTAGCTATTATCCTCGAGTGTGCAAGCATCTTACGGAGATTCCGAATCTGAGATTTGCCAAGCCGGCTCAGATACATAATTCTGGTCTACACAACGTTGCATGGATTCCAAACTCAGTCGTTGGACTCAAACCGCCAAAGGAGCGAAGTATGGCAACCGAAATGAAGTGCCCGTTCCATCACGCCGCAGGTGAAGGGACGTCGAACCGTGACTGGTGGCCGAACCAGTTGAACCTCCGGATCCTGCACCAGCACTCATCCCTGTCCGATCCCCTGGATAAGGACTTCAATTATGCCGAGGCATTCAAGAGCCTCGACCTCGCAGCCGTGAAAAAGGACCTCCTGGCGCTGATGACGACCTCGCAGGACTGGTGGCCGGCCGACTTCGGCCACTATGGGCCCTTGTTCATTCGCATGGCATGGCACAGCGCTGGAACCTATCGCACCGGCGACGGACGCGGCGGGGCTGGGTCCGGCCAGCAGCGCTTTGCTCCTCTCAATAGCTGGCCCGACAACGTCAGCCTCGACAAGGCGCGCCGACTGATCTGGCCGATCAAGCAGAAATATGGCAACAAAATCTCATGGGCCGACCTGATCATCCTCACCGGCAACGTCGCTCTGGAATCGATGGGCTTTAAGACCTTCGGCTTCGGGGGCGGCCGCGAAGATGTCTGGGAGCCCGACCAGGACGTCTATTGGGGCAACGAGAAGACATGGCTCGGAGGCGACATTCGTTATGGCAAAGCACAGTCCGGCGAAGGCGTCATCGTAGCCGATGAAGAGTTACATGGCAGCGAGAAAGATCGCACCGGCGGCGGCACCGACGAGCGCAAGCTGGAGAATCCTCTGGCCGCAGTCCAGATGGGCCTGATCTACGTGAACCCCGAAGGCCCGGATGGCAATCCGGACCCCGTTGCCGCGGCCCACGATATCCGTGAGACCTTCGCCCGCATGGCCATGGATGACGAAGAAACCGTCGCGCTGATAGCTGGCGGCCACACCTTCGGCAAGACCCACGGCGCCGCCCCTGCGTCCCATGTAGGGCCTGAACCCGAAGGCGCGGGCCTCGAGGAGCAGGGCCTCGGCTGGAAGAACAGCTTCGGCACCGGCAAGGGAGGCGACGCGATCACAAGCGGCATCGAGGTCATCTGGACGACCAAGCCGACACAATGGAGCAACGAATACTTTGACCATCTGTTCCGCTACGAATGGGAGCTGACCAAGAGCCCTGCTGGCGCGAATCAGTGGAAGCCGAAGGGTGACGGAGGAGCCGGTACAGTGCCGGATCCACACGACCCGTCAAAGCGTCGTGGTCCTTCCATGCTCACCACCGATATCTCTCTGCGCCTCGATCCCGTCTATGAAAAGATTTCGAGGCATTTCTACGAGAATCCGGACAAGTTTGCCGATGCCTTTGCTCGTGCATGGTTCAAGCTCACGCATCGCGACATGGGCCCGCGCCCGCGCTACCTCGGCCCCGAAGTCCCAGCCGAAGAGCTGATCTGGCAAGACCCCATTCCTACGGTCGATCACAAGCTGATCGGGGAGCAGGACATCGCCTCCCTCAAGGCCAAGGTCCTCTCTTCCGGGCTGTCCGTCTCTCAACTCGTCTCGACCGCCTGGGCATCGGCGTCCACCTTCCGAGGCTCCGACAAGCGTGGCGGCGCCAACGGAGCCCGTATCCGCTTGTCGCCCCAGAAAGACTGGGCGACCAACCAGCCGGACCAACTGTCAAAGGTGCTGAAGACGCTCGAAGGTATCCAGAGCGAATTCAACGGCAAGCAGTCTGACGGCAAGAAGGTCTCGCTCGCCGACCTGATCGTTCTGGCCGGTTGCGCAGGTGTCGAGCAGGCAGCGAAGAATGCTGGCGTTACCGTGGCCGTTCCGTTTACACCGGGACGCATGGATGCCTCGCAGGACCAGACGGATGTCGACTCCTTCTCCGTGCTCGAGCCGATCGCGGACGGCTTCCGCAACTACCTCAAAGGCAAATACTCCATATCGTCCGAGACCTTGCTGATCGACAAGGCCCAATTGCTGACGCTAACCGCTCCTGAGCTGACCGTGCTCATCGGCGGCATGCGCGTCCTCAATGCCAACGTCGGACAGGCAAAACATGGCGTCTTCACCAAGCGGCCCGAGGCGCTGACCAACGATTTCTTCCTCAACCTGCTCGATATGGATACGGAATGGAAGGCGACCTCAAACGCCCAGGATGTTTTCGAAGGACGCGACCGTAAAACAGGCGAGGTGAAGTGGACCGGCACACGTGTCGATCTCGTCTTCGGTTCAAACTCCCAGCTTCGGGCAGTTGCCGAAGTCTACGGAAGTTCCGACGCGCAGGAAAAGTTCGTCCACGACTTCGTAGCGGCCTGGAACAAAGTGATGAACCTTGATCGTTTCGACCTTGCCTAATCTTCGAAGGCAGACCCGATAGTCTTACCGCTCAACCTCGACCTGGCAGCCGGCTGATCCCGGACTAGGTTGAGGTTCGAGCGGTTGCTGCTTTTAAGGTGGCGATAAGAGGCTTAGTCGCTTATTAAGTTCTGAACCAGGCCGCCTTGTGGCGTTCCGTCTGAGTTGTGGTTTGCAACTTGGAACGGTTCGAGATAAACCTGTGGCGCAGTCCCGAGTCGTTCCGCGGTCGGTCATTGCTTGATACCTGATATGCGGAAAACTGTGCTGCGTTCGTCATGAACTGTTCTTTCTTAGCGCTATCGGAACAGAGTGTACCTAATCATCGCTCAACTGAAAATTTACGTATGGGGTCGATGGATATCGGGTCCTGCTTTATGATGGATGCCATTCTCCGCAGTCATCATGCTGGCGGGATATGGATGCGATCGGAGTCTGCGACTCAGCAGTTCAGAAAAGCTCACAGTCTCCAGATAGTGCTGGAGATTTAACCCTGTCAACAATGAAACGAGAGTTGGATGAACTTCTCATTGCGCCTTCGCCTTAGCTTCATGATGCTTCTCCAATACTTTATCTGGGGAGCGTGGTATGTCACTCTCGGCACATGGTTGGCCACATCGCTACGTTTCTCAGGGCAACAGATCGGCCTTGCAGCCGGAACCACAGCGGTCGGCGCGATCATTGCACCGTTCTTCGTTGGCCTTGTGGCTGACCGGCTATTCAAAACGCAACGAGTACTGAGTTTTCTTCACATCGTCGGGGCGGCCTTGCTCTTTCTCGCTTCGTTTCAGACGAGCTTTCTTTTGCTTTATTTAATCGTGCTCGTTTATTGCCTCTGTTTCATGCCCACCCTTGCTCTTACGAACTCGCTTGCATTTCGGCATATGCAGAGCCCACAGGAGCAGTTCGGTTCAATTCGAGTATTAGGAAGCGGTGGGTGGATTCTTGCCGGACTCCTCATAGGAACTTTGCGGCTTGAAGCAACGGCCATTCCGATGCGCCTCGCTGCTGCAGCCTCATTACTCATGGGAGTCTACTGCCTCACTCTACCGGATACGCCGCCGCTCGCGAGAGCAACGAAGCTTTCTCTCGGCAGTATCTTTCCACGCGAGGCTGTTAATCTGCTGCGCGAACGTTCCATGCTGGTCTTCGCTCTTGCATCGTTTCTAATCTGCATACCGTTGCAGTTCTATTACGCATTCACCAATCTCTTTCTGAACCAGGCAGGCGTGCGTAACGCAGCAGGCAAGATGACAGGTGGCCAGATATCCGAGCTTCTTTGCATGCTTCTGATTCCGTGGTTCTTTCGGCGTCTTGGAGTCAAATACATGCTGGCAGCAGGCATGTTCGCATGGGTGGTGCGCTATCTTTTCTTCGCGTACGGAAATGTGGACGAAAGGATGTGGATGCTGTGGGCCGGAATTCTTCTTCACGGAATCTGCTACGACTTCTTCTTCGTAACCGGCCAAATATACATCGACCGAAAAGCTGCCGTAAGCCTGCGAGCCTCTGCACAGGGCTTGATCACGTTCATTACCTATGGACTCGGAATGTTCGTCGGATCGTGGCTCTCAGGAGCGGTTGTAAGTCACCATGCGCTTGCAGTTCCTCAAGGAGGCCAGACCTACGACTGGAAGGCGATCTGGATCTTTTCTGCATACGCCTCTGTTTTGGTCCTCATTCTTTTCCTACTCAGCTTTTCGGACCACGATACCGACAAGGGCACGTCACTGCAAAGTGCAGAAGCGACCTCGGTACAGGTTCAGCAGTAGTTTGAAACCCCGGTCGTGGAAACCCTGTCATGGGATGAACTGGCGTCCTTTGCCTTCGGTTAGATCGAGAGTCAGGTTGGGGATTGCGGGGGGATCGAAGAGTTCGGTACGGCCGTTGGGCCAGCGGACCTGAATGTTCGTTAGATGAGTCTCGGTACCGAGACCAAAGTGGAGGCGGAGATCGCTAGAGGAGTTGTAGCTGGAGCCGCTGCGGACTTCATCGACCCAGAGACGGTTGGCACTGTGGAGAGTGACGCGGGCGCCGATGGCGTCGCGGTTGGAGGTTGTACCGATGAGATGTACTCCGAGCCAACGATTTTGGTTGCGGGCCATGTTGACGAGAAGCATGGGGTCGTCACTTAGGTTGTTGATCACAGCTTCTATCCGACCGTCATTGAAGAGGTCGGCTATGGCGAGGCCGCGGCTAGAACGAGGTTCAGCGAGGGCGGGGCCGGAGGTCTTGCTGATGTCCTTGAACTTAACTGACCCCGCTCCGCTGTCGTTCCCGAGGTTGTAATAGAGAAAGCGTGGTTCGCGATAGAAAGAGCCTAACTTGGCGGAGTCGACCTCGGGGTAGACGTGGCCGTTGGCGACGAGGAGATCAGGCCAGCCGTTGTTATCGACGTCGGCGAACATAGCGCCCCAGCCCAGTGCATCGGTGTTAATAGCGAGGCCTGCGCCGTGGGTTTCGTCGGTGAATGTGCCATCGCCGTTGGAGTGGTAGAGGGTAGAGGTGTCGTCTGAGAAGTTCGTCTTGAAGAGATCAAGGTGGCCATCGCCGTCGTAGTCGGCTGAGGTGGAACCCATGCCGGCTTGCTCGCGGCCATCTTCGTTGTAGGCTACGCCTGAATCGGCGGCTACGTCGGTGAATGTACCGTCGTGATTGTTGCGATAGAGGATGGATGGAGTGGAGTCGCAGGCAACGTAGATGTCGGGCCAGCCATCGTCATTGTAGTCGAGCGTGGTGACGGAGAAGCAGTAGTGGCCGTTTGTATGTTCGAAGCCGCTTGATTTACTGACGTCTTCAAATCTGCCGTTGCCTAGGTTGTGATAGATCACGTTGGGTGCACTGGGAAGACCGCGTGGACCGCACATGACGGGGACGCCTTTCCACATGCAACTTAAGCCGCTCCCTGGCTTCGGCGTCGTTGCGAGATCGAAGAGAACGTAGTTGGCAACGACGAGATCGAGTTTGCCATCGCGGTCGTAGTCGACGAAAGCACAGCCCGTACCCCACTCCTTGCCGCTACCGGCGACTCCAGCCTGCTCAGCTACATCTTTGAAGGTACCGTTGCCTTGATTGTGGAAGAGACGGTTTTTGCCGTAGCTGGTGACGTAGATATCGTCGAAGCCATCGTTGTCGTAGTCGCCGACGCAGACTCCCTGACCCCAGCTTGTGGAGATTAGGCCTGCGCGGTCGGTTACGTCAGTAAAGGTGCCGTTGTGGTTGTTATGGAAGAGGTGGCTGGTGGGTTTTTCTTTTGGATTGGGATCGCCGGGAAGAGTTGTTCCGTTGACGAGGAAGATGTCGGGCCAACCGTCGCGGTCGTAGTCGATGATGGCTACACCGGAGCCCGTAGCCTCGATGATGTAACGCTTGGAGTCGACGCTGCCATTGACGTTGCGTACAAGAATGCCTGCTTTGGAGGCTACATCGACGAACCATGCGGGCGGTGGGTGGTCGGTAGTTGGCGGATAGGGTTGTTGCGCGAAGGCGCACGATACGAGGAGCAGTAAGAGTAGTGTGACCGCGTGCATGGCTAGCCTTTGCTCGATATTTGCTGAGGTCCCATGGCTACGGTCTTGAGAATCTTGCCACCTTCCTGAATGACATAGAGGTGATTGGCGGCGAGTGCGGAGAGCTTGTCGACGGTACCCGAGGGCCAACGGATCTCGATGTCGGCTTTAGTCGCGCGGTCGAGCCCAAAGTGGCTGCGGAGGTCATTCTGAGAGAAGTAGCTGCCGCCGCTGCGAACCTCGTCGATCTGGACGAAGGGTTTGGCATCAGGAGATGGTTGCGTGGTGACGGATATTCGTGAGCCGATACCGGTGCGATTGGATTTGGTACCGACGGTGCGGATCTTGATCCAGTTGCGGGATCGTCCCGCGTCAGAAGTGGGGTCGCAGCGAAGTAGTTGTGGAAGGCTATTGACGCAGTTGACGACCACGTCTAGGTCGCCGTCGTTGTCATAGTCTCCAAAGGCGGTGCCGCGGGCGGGAGCGGGAGTGGTGATGCCGGGACCGGCCTGTGCGGTGACTTCTTCGAACTGGCCATTGCGAAGATTGCGATAGAGATACTTGTGCTGCGCATAAGGAGCGTCGACGTTGGTGCCTTCGACTTCTGGGTAAACATGACCGTTGGACATGAGAAGGTCGAGCCAGCCATCGTTGTCCATATCGAAGAAGCCCACGCCCCAACCGAGAAAGCGAGTGTTGACACCGAGGCCGGAGAGGTAGGTGTGGTCATCGAAGTTGCCGTTGCCGAGATTGAGGTAGAGAGAGTCTGTATCACCAGCGAAGTTGGTCTTAACGATGTCAAGCAGGCCGTCGCGGTTGAAGTCACCGATGGAGACGCCCATGCCAGCCTGCGGTTTGCCATCGGGGGAGTAGGCTATGCCAGCCTCAATGGCGACATCTTTGAAGGTGCCGTCCTTTTGATTTTGATAGAACGTTGCGGCAGTGGAATCGTTGGCGACGTAGATGTCCGGCCAGCCATCGTCGTCGAGATCAGCGACGGAGACGGAGAGGGCATATGTGCCAATGGTGTCCCACATGCCGCTCTTCTGGGAGACGTCGGTGAAGGTACCGTCGCCGTTGTTGCGATAGAGGATGTTCTTGCCACCCTGCAGGCCGGGCGGCCCGCAGGCTACCTGGATGCCTTTGTAGGCGCAGCCTGCGGCCTCGGGGAGTGGTGCAGTCTTCATGTCGAAATCTATGTAGTTGGCGACGAAGAGGTCGAGATTGCCGTCACGATCATAATCGAGGAAGGCACAGCCTGAGTTCCACCTGGTTTTGGTTTGGAGGAGGCCGGCTTTGGCGGTGACATCGGTGAAAGTGCCGTCGCCGTTGTTACGGTAGAGGACATTCTGACCGTAGTAACTGACGAAGAGATCATTCCACCCGTCGTTGTTGTAGTCGCCAACGCAACAGCCCTGGCCCCAGCCGCTGTGTGCAAGACCAGCTTTGGCAGTCACGTCGGTGAAGGTGCCATCTCGATTGTTCTTGAATAGGTGGGAGACGGGCTCCTGGCCCTTGGGAAAGCCCTCGATTCGGGAGCCGTTAACGAGAAAGATGTCGACCCAGTCGTCGTGATCGTAGTCGAAGAAAGCGACGCCGCACCCTGTTGTTTCGAGGAGGTATCTGTTCTTGTGTTCACCACCATAGATAGTTTTGGCATTGAGGCCAGACTGACGGGCAACGTCGATGAAGCTGATGCCAAGAGGCGTTCCGGCGACAGGGGAGGGAAGACCTTCGGGTGCCGCCCGTGGTTTGGCGTCGTAGGTGGGGCGAGAGCCGAGCTGAGGAACTGGCTGCTGCGTGCTCTGCGGAAATGCTAGCGCGAGTATGTCATCAAACGATAGAACGAGGGAGGCGTAGGAGAGAGAAGTAAGAAATGTACGACGAGACCAAGTCAAAATGGACGCTCCCCCTCTGTGGGTTGAGAGTGCTATCTGAACTGGCTGCGGCATGCAGCCAACGGATAGCAGTGGAGCGAGTATAGAGAAGAGGATAGCAGGCAGGCAACGAGGTATTTCACTGATGGGAAGTGGAATTGGATCCAGATATCGACTGGCCTTGCATGAGCTTTTGAGCCTGCTGACGCTCAAGAGCGGCGTCGGCGGTACGGCCTTGGAGAGCGAACGCATCGGCGAGGGCGGCGTGTGCCTCGGCAAAATTTGGGTCGGCGGCGACCGCTGCCTGGAGCTGTGCTGTTGCGTCTGCGAGCTGGCCACGCTTAAGGAGGAGACGTCCGCTGTCGAGTGCAAAGTTTGCGCGTTGGCGGTTCACGGCGACGCGACTAAGTTCGGCAGCTTTTTTGCGCTCGGCTGCAGCGCCAGCGGTGTCTCCCTGACGAATAAGGATCGTTGCGAGAGTAATGTGGGGGCTTGGCTGATCGGGGAGCAGCTCTATTGCGCGGTCTAGTGCGGCGACAGCTTTTGCAGGTTCGTCATTTTGCTTGTAGACATTGCCAAGCATGGCCCAGGCGTCGCCATAATCTGGCCTGAGCGTTGTGGCTTTCTCGAGTTCGGTCTGTGATTCGGCAAAACGACCAAGCTGCATATACAGGATGCCGAGTGTGTAGGGCGGGTCGGGGAGAGCAGGATCGAGCTTTGCTGCCTGCTCAAACTCTTGAACGGCAGAAGGCACGTTGTCCTTCAACTTGAAAGCAAGGCCGAGATCGTAGTGGAGTTGGGAGTTATCGGGCTCGACGGCTAGGCCTGCGCGGAATTGTTCGATGGCGTGATCCAGATCGGCCTGCTGGAGATAGGCGACACCGAGATCTTCACGAAGCGTTCCGCTGTTAGGTGTGAGTTTGAGTGCTGTCAGGTAAAGGGAGATTGCGCGCTTGGCGTCACCTAGCTGCACGAGATCGAGGCCGAGATTTGTAAGCGCAGCGGGATCTTGCGGGCGTGCGGCAACAACCTGCTCAAAGAGTGGTAAAGCTTCACGCATGTTACCGCTGGCTTGAAGAGTTAGTGCAAGCTCGTATTTGGCATCTAGGCTTGTGGGATAAAGTTGTAGCGCGTGGCGAAGGACAGTGATGGATTGTGCATCCTGATTTGCGTCGCGAAGGGCGCGGCCAAGTTGCAAAGTATAGTCGACATTATCTTTGGCGAGAGTGTTGGCCTGATTGAGTTCGGCTACGGCGCTGATCGGGTCGTGAGTGGCGAGGAAGACAGAGCCGAGATGATAGTGCGTGGCAGGGAGATTCGGATCGAGCGAAAGAGCCTGGTGAAACTTCGATGCTGCTTCATCATAGTGTTCTTGTTGGGCGAGAACCGTTCCGAGTGCGTCGTATAGAGTTGCGTCATTGGGTTGGACACGGAGAGCCTTTTCAAGTTGGGTTTGTGCCGCGGCGGGCTGAGCTGTAGCTACAAGCGCGGTGGCGTAGGCAATAGCTGCGTCGGGTGTGAGCGGTTGATTAGCTTGCTCTGTCAACTCGAACATTGCTACGGATTTGGGATAGGCGTGAAGCTGCGCATAGGCGAGGGCAAGATTCAATATTGCGTTAGCGTCGTGTGGATCGAGTCCATGGGCTTGCTCCAACTCGATTGCGGCCGCGTGAGGGTTCCCTTCGGCGAGCAGCACTGTTCCAAATGCAGCGTGGCCGGCGGCTACATTGGGAGTCAGATGTACGACCTTTGCGAACTGCGTGTGGGCGGTTGATAGATCATTTTGCTGATAGGCGGCGGATCCTGCGCGAAATGCTGCGTCCGCTGCCTTGAGATTGGCAGCTTGGGCGGGGCTTGTTTTGGCTGAGGGGGCAGTGTTGGTTTGAGCCGGAGCCGAGAAGTGAACCAACAACAGTATTGTGATGAGAAAGATAGTCAAGAACGACGAGCGTGCCGAGTGGAGGTCCATCATCTCAGACGTGATTTTAGCGAGTAAGACATGTTTAGGGAATTTGGAGATGAATCATGTCGCCCGCAAAGCACTGCGAGGGTAGACTTTGATGACGGACGGAGGAGGACATGCGACTTCCTTTAGTTGGGATAGCAATGCTTTGTGGGATAGCTGCCGCGCAGTCAACCGGTCTACAGCCTGTGACCTTTTTCCCATTGAAAGAAGATGGGCTCGCTATTCGCCGGCAGGTACAAACTGGCATGCCTTTTACAGTCGCTGGTACGCGAGGCGTCGTTCTGGGGCAGCAGGAGGGCACGTTCGAAGCGTGGATGCTGCCTGTGAAGTTGCTTAGCCATTTCGGCATTAGGGCTGAACTGGATGGCTATCCTGTGCCGATTGATTTGGCGAATTGCGCGAGAGAAATCGAAGTGTTTCCTGATCGTACGATAATCACGTATTCGCACATTGCATTTACGGTGCGGCAGATAATGTTTGCGCCGGACGATATGGAGGAAGGCACGGGCGCTGTCATATTGTTTCAGATGGACTCGGTACGTCCGCTTGATTTGACGTTTAGCTTTACGCCGGAGATGCGTCCGATGTGGCCGCAGCTGGATCAAGGAATACCGTCGGCGGAGTGGGTGAAACGTGATGGAAGCGGGTTTTATGTGCTCCATACTGACTTCCCGAATCTTGCCGGTGCTGTGGCAATGCCGACGACGCAGCCGGGCATTATGGCTCCCTATCAGGAAAAACCACAATTTCATCCGTCGGAATTGAAGCTTCACTATGACCCAAAGCGGGATAAAGATCGCTACTTTCCATTGCTGATGGTCGTTGGCAGCACAAAAGAAACCGCTACGAACTCTGCCCTGGAGGCGAAGCTAGGACGCCTGGGTGGGAACTTGCAGCTCATCTATAAAGGACATGCGGCACGATACGCCCAGATGATGGAGGAGCAGACTGCAATTCGGACACCTGACGCAGGATTGAATGATGCTTTTTCCTGGGCGGCGATTTCGATCGAACAATTAAGAGCGAAGGTACAGCCGAGCGGAGAGCAGGGACTAGTGGCTGGATATTTTTCGTCCGGCGATTCCGCGCGGCCTGGATTTGGTTGGTTCTTCGGACGGGACGCGCTCTATACGCTCTATGCCGTGAATGGCTTTGGAGATTTCAGGTTATCTCGCGAAGCAATGGAATTCTTGATACGGCGGCAGCGAGATGATGGAAAGATGATGCATGAGTATTCGCAGACCGCGGCGAACGTGGATTGGAGAGCCTTGCCATATATGTATGCCGCAGCTGATGCGACGCCGTTGTTCTTGACTGCTATGTCGGACTATGTGCGAATCAGCGGAGACATGGACTTCCTGAGACGTCACCGTGAGGCTGTTGAAAAGGCATGGCACTTTGAGACGACGCATGACTCCGATGGTGATGGTATCTACGATAATGCTCAAGGGACGGGGTGGGTGGAGAGTTGGCCGTCGGGGATGCCGCATCAGGAGATCTATCTGGCGCTGTTGGACCAACAGGCGTCTGCTGCCATGGCAAAGTTGGCTAGCCTGTTGGAAGATTCGGCTACGGCAGAATTTGCTGCGAAGCGCGCGAAAGATCTGATGAAGAATATTGAGACGGAATACTTCGATTTTGCTCGTGATGCGTATGCCTTCAGCCGGAATAGAGATGGGACGCTTGATCTTACGGCGACGGTCTATCCGATGATTGCGTGGTGGAATGGTGGTGAGGGATTGACGCATGCGGACGTCAGTTTTCGGCGGTGGGCTTCACACGATTTCGCCACCGACTGGGGGATGCGCGATATAGCAGAGAGCGATCCGATGTTCGATCCGATTAGCTATCACCAGGGGTCGGTATGGCCTCTGTTCACAGGATGGGCGTCTATAGCGGAGTATCGCGCGGGGTCCGCGTTGAGTGGTTATGCTCACCTGATGCAGAACGCTGATCTGACAACGATGCAGGATCTGGGTGCGGTGACTGAACTATTATCAGGGGCATTTTTTCAACCATTCGGACGGAGCACGAGTCATCAACTTTGGTCCTCGGCAATGGTCGTCATTCCGGTACTGCGAGGCTTATTTGGAATTGATGTAGATGCCGCGTCTAAGAGTATATGGCTTAGTCCTCATATACCTGCTGATTGGAACAGCGCTGAGGTACAGCGGCTGCATGCAGGGGGCACGGTGTGCTCTCTGGAGTATAAACGCGACGGACGTAGGCTCATTGTGCGTGTGAAAACTGAGCCGGGCAACGCGGTGCGGCTGGCTACTTCCGTAAAAGAGTCGCAGGTCGCAGTTGATGGGGCGTGGGTGAGTTTTCCTCTGCCGCCGATCGAAGTTGCGGTGCCGCACGGACTGCCGTTGCAAGGGGCTCGGACAACTCAGATGAAGGTGCTTTCCGAGAAATGGAGTCCGCGCTCGTTGAAGCTTGATCTGGAGGCCGGCGCTGGATCAGTTATCGAGCTTAAGATCCGCCGCAATGAGCCAAAGCTAAATCTTCGCGTTGAGGGAGGAACCATAATTGCCGATGGAGGCGCGGACGACCACGGCGATCTCGAGAAAGTGCAGGTGAAGTTTCCGGAAGGAACAGGGTATCAGCAACGCACTCTTGCTTTGAGTTGGTAGGCCAGACGCTAGTCGATTATTTAATGCGGCCGATCCACGAGCCGTATGGCGGCAGAGTAATGGCGGAGAGTGCGGTCACATTCTGAAGTGATGGGTCGCTCGTAAGGACCGTTTGCACCGATTTGCCCAGGGTTTTGGCATATGTCGGATCGATGAAGAGAGGCTGCGGCTGGCCGGTACAATTGAGCGAGACGAGAATGGGTGGATGTCCGGAGTCTTTGCGGATGAACGACAGCACAGAGGGGTTTTTCACATCGATCATGATCATTTTGCCGTTGCGAAATGCTGGGTCCGTTCTGCGCAAGGCGATTAGCTGCTTGTGCCAATTGAGCAACGAATTCGGATTATCTTCTTCCGTCTTAACATTGGTTGCGTGGTAACTGGGGGGGACGGGCAACCAGGTGGCATCGGCAGTGCTGAAGCCTGCGTTCTTTGAAGAATCCCACTGCATGGGCGTGCGCTCTCCGTCGCGCCCTTTCTCCTGCGGCCAGCCCGTGACACCAATCGGGTCCTTCACATCTTCAACTCGGGTCGGTGGAGTAGTGACCATCCCCAGTTCTTCGCCGTAGTACATCAAAGCAGAGGAACGTGAAGTTAGGAGGAGTGTAGCGATAAGTTTGGCGATGGCCTCGTTATGCACTCCGTCCCCGTATCGATCCCAGCTACGGATGTTATCGTGATTGTCGAAGACAAAAAGCGGCTGGTTGTCATTAATTTTGATCTCGGCATCGCTGATTCGCTGGCGAAGAAGATTGGCATCAAGTTTGTTGGCGAAGCCGACCTGCATGTCCATAGGAAGTTGAAGTTCATCGTGCTTTGCTCCTCCGTACCACTTATCGAGCTCCTGTATGTTCGGCAAATAGGTCTCGCCGATCAAGACTCGATCGCCAGGATATTCGTCAGCCAAAGTACGAAGACGTCGCATGACGTCATGCACTTCCGGAAGGTTGTCGTACATATCATGCTCTTGCTTACGATCGCCATAGGCATTCGTGCCTTCTATGTCCTTTGCGTCGCGAAGGGCAGGATCTTCAAAAAGCGTGGGGATGGCATCGAACCTAAAGCCTGCAACCCCTCTGTCGAGCCAGAAGCGGACGGAGTCGAACATGGCTTTTTCTACGGCAGGATTGCGCCAGTTTAGATCGGGCTGTTGGGTGTAGAAGCGGTGGTAGTAATACTGGCCCGTCTTCGGATCGTACTGCCATGCTGAGTGGCCAAACTCACTGATCCAGTTATTGGGCGGGTTGTTCGGTGGCGTACCTCCGGCCTTACCATCGCGCCACACATACCAATCGCGTTTTGGATTGTCCTTTGAACTTGCCGATTCGACAAACCATTTGTGCTTGTCGGAGGTGTGGTTCATCACCATATCCATGAGGATACGAATGTTTCGTTTTTTAGCCTCAGCTACCAGCCTATCGAAATCAGCTAGGGTGCCGTACTGAGGGTCGATGTTCTCGTAGTCGGAAATGTCGTAACCAAAATCGACTTGCGGAGAGGGATAGATAGGTGACAACCAGATCGCGTCGACGCCCAGAGACTGCAGGTAGTCGAGACGCTGGGTAATTCCATTGAGATCGCCAATTCCGTCGCCGTCTGAATCCTGAAAACTACGTGGATAGATCTCATAGAAAATAGCGTGTTTCCACCACGGGTCGCTGCTATGTTGGACCGCCGCATCGGCGTGGACAACTGTGATGACGTGCGAAGCGGGCTGTGCCGGCGAGGTACTCCAGAACCCTGAGAGAACAAAGAGGGCGAGCAAGACTGATGCCATGCGAAGCGCATGAGATTGAATCGAGATACGTGCAGTAACGGTCACAGATTGTCTCCTGTGATGCGGGAACACTATAGCACTGCTCAACGGAGGCTTGCTCCAACGCATCGATCTCATTCGATGGGTCGCTCTGCCGAATTGTCTTAGTTAGGTCCTGATGGGCGCGTGAAATGGCCGCCACAGGAATTACGAACTACCGTGTGAGTTTGCAGCAGGATATCTCGTGTAGGAAGGTCAGGTTTTTCAACGCGCTGCAACATCGTTGCCATCGCTGTTGCGCCTATATCGGTGCAGTTCTGATGTTGGGTCGTCAACGGTATGGGCAGAAGGCTAGCGTATTTAACGTCATCGATGCCGACAATGCGCATCTCCTCGGGTACGCGGATCCCCATTTTGGTCAGGCCAGTCATAATTCGAGCAGCGGTAAAGTCGTTGGCACAAACGATAGCGTCGGGTCGATAGTTCCTAAGCATCTTTCGCAGGAAATCGGGATCGTCGGCATCGCCGCGGCAAACCATGTCCTGCCCCAGTGGACGGCCATGAGCGATCAGTGCTTCGCGATAACCTGCGATTCTCGCCATAACAGTTGAAGCAGAGAGCGGTCTAGCCATAAATGCAACTCGGTTGACATCGTGACGAAGTAGATGCTGAGTAATGAGAAAGCCCGCACGACGATTGTCAATCCCAACTAGGTCGTACTTAGACCGCATAGGATACGGCGAATAACATCTGTCGAGCAGAACAACTTGAATGCCTGCACGATCGAATGCTGCCACGATGCGATTGTTGACCGCATCCTTTGCGGGTGTGAATTCGAGAGGCGCGAAAAAGACACCGGACACTTTCTGTGTGATGTACTGGTGGCAAAGGTGCTCTGCCTCTTTCTCTTGCTGGGCGGCTTCTCCCATAGAATGGCCCCAGAGCAAAGAGTGTGGCTTTGATAATGGCGACTGCATCATGCCATGGCAGATGGGCTCGAATATTTCTGTTCGCCCCAGGTCGGGAATGAGCAGACCGAAGACGCGGCCGCTGGATACTGCTGGCGCAACGACACGGGTTCCGGAGCCAGCCCGTCGAGAGACCAGTCCTTTCTGATGGAGTTCGTTGACCGCCTTCGCGATGGTAATGCGCGATGTGCTGTAGTGTTTTCCTAGCTCGGCCTCGCTTGGAAGTCGATCCCCCGGTTGAAATGCACCCGTCCTGATAGCCGAAAGCAGGTCCTCATAGACCCTTCGGTATTTAGGTGCATTGGAAGAATTGGGCACGGGTGTCTTTTGCTGACGATTTTCAACTCGGGTGGCTTCTTCTTGAGATGCGGCTCGGGGCGCAGTTTGTCGTGTCTTCATAGATCTCCTGTCGTGCTGGAGAGCAAGCTAATTTTGTGGGATTAATGTATATACAAAGCCATACCTCTAGCAATGATTTCCGCGGCTCATGAGTGGTGAAGTGGTCAACCTTTTGGTTGAGTTTTATCTAATCCCCGCAAAGTTCCACCCCTCTATGATCCAATGAATTCAAGCAAATATATGACGATAAAAGCTTTATTTAAATGTAGATAATCACACCCGCAAGTAGAGGTTAGACCAAATCTGCAATGTCCCTGTGTGAGTCCTGAATGACATGTCATTTATTGTCTACCTGTCCTCGAATTGGCATGCAAGAAAATTGACAATGTAGTCAATTTCCGCGTACGTTCAATGCGAATTTTGGAACAGAACGATTGGGCACTTAGTGTGTAGTGCTGGATTCAAACGTTTGGCTTCATTTTTTGAAGCTTGCCGGACAAGCGGTGTTCCATAGGCAAAGCCATCGCTCATGAAAGAAAAGCAAGTTAAGGACACACACTTTCTGGAGGGATACGCAATGAGATTAGCGGCGCGAGTAAAGTTATTGCTTTCGGTCGGTTTTCTGCTGGCCCTTTCGCCGTTGGCACACGGTCAGGCGGTGTATGGATCTATCTTTGGCACCGTGACCGATCCAACGGGTGCAGTTGTACCTAATGCGACTGTTATCGTAACTGACGTCTCGAAAGGCACTTCGAGCAACGAAGTATCGAACGGTAGTGGAGAGTTCACCGCGGACCATCTCATTCCCGACATCTACGACGTGAAGGTGACGGCATCGGGGTTCCAGACTTTTCTGCAGAAGGGCATCCAGGTGTATGCAGACACCTCGACAAAGATGCAGGTCACTCTTACAACCGGCGCAACGACAGAGACGGTGGAGGTCAATGCCGATGCGGTGCCGTTGCTGAAGACCGACCGCGCTGATGTGTCGACGGTATTTGGGTCGCGGGAGATTCAGGATCTGCCAAATCAAGGTCGAAACTTCACCGGTCTGCAGCTGCTATTACCGGGCGCACAGGAGCTTGGATGGAGCCACGCAGCCAGCGAGAATCCGCAGGGCAGCAAGCAGATCATGGTGGATGGCCAGGTTTTTGCCGGAGTTGCGTTTGGATTGGATGGCACAGATAATCAGGACCCCATCCTCGGAATCATCGTCATCAACCCGAACCTTGACTCACTGTCGGAAGCAAAGATCACGACACAGAACTTCGACGCTGAGTTCGGCAAGGCGGTTTCATCTGTAGTAACGGCGCAAACAAAGTCAGGCTCGAACAACTTCCACGGTGCAGCGTGGAACTATCGTCAGAGCGGAGCCAATCTTGCGCAGGATCCATTTACGCAGGGGCCCGGACGTGCCCTTGTTCCCGGGCAACTAAAGAACCAGTTCGGAGGTGCAATTGGCGGCCCGATACTCAAGGACAAGCTGTTCTTCTTTGGCGATTACGAGGGTGTTCGCCAGAAGGTCGGAACGTCTAACGTCCAGACGGTTCCATCAGCCATGCTGGTTGCGACGTGTCTTGGCCAGCAGGTCGGGCCGAGCAATATTCCTGGCTGTGACTTCAGCGAGTACAATTCTACTGCGCCAGGCGGCCTTGGTGCGACTGGCATTATCTATCAGCCAAACGGCACTCCCTATCCAGGCAATGTCATTCCTGCGTCGCTAGTGTCTCCGCAGGCTAAGGCATTCCTCGCGCTTCTCCAGCCTTACAAGCCGAATACGCCGGGCAAGTTCAACGGGCTTCAGAACAATTATTCGGGAGCCGGTACAGGCGGCTTTAACAGCGACCAGTGGGGTGTCCGCGGCGACTTCACGCTGAATGACAAGACCCATGTCTTCGGCCGCTTCAGCCGCTTCACTGACGTACTGACCGGAACCACGATGTTCGGTCCGGCTGGAGGCGCCGGCTTTGGACTCGGCGGATACGGTGGAACTTCCAATGGGGCCAATGACAGCGCCGCCCTTGGCACCGACATAGTGGTGAACCCGAAGCTGGTAACTGACATACGCCTCGGCTACTTCCGCTATAACATCGGCACCGTCAAGTACGATCAGAATGTTGAACTCGCCAACCAGCTCGGCATACCTGGTATGAATATGGGAACATTTGAGACGGGTGGAGCGCCGAGCTTTCAATTGGCCGAAGTTGGTTCAGCGACCGGACCTGCACCTGCCAATGCACAGAGCACTGGACCGCAGTACGGCGCTGGCCTGAACGTGAACCGCTGCAATTGCCCGCTGACAGAGCGCGAGGACCAGTATCAAATAGTGAATAACTGGACCAAGGTTCTCGGAAATCACTCCGTCAAATTCGGCGCCGACCTGCGTTATGCACGCAATCTACGTGTACCGAGCGACAATGACCGTACAGGAATTCTTTATTTCAGCAATCAGCCAACCTCCAATCCCAATCTCGCGAATGCCGGAGGATTGGGCTTCGCTACCTTCGCACTTGGCGATGTAACCAGCTTCCTGCGCTTCGTCAGCACTTCAACGAACGCGAAGGAGTTTCAGAAGCGCATGTTCTTCTACGGACAGGACACGTGGAGAGCTACGCCGAAGCTGACGGTCAACTACGGACTTCGGTACGAGTTCTACTTTCCGGAAACGATCAACGGCCCAGGAAACGGCGCGCTGCTAGACCTGAATACTGGGTACTTGAACGTAGCCGGCGTGGGTGGCGTTGCCAGCAATATGAACTGGGGCCGACAGACCAACACCTGGAGCCCAAGGATCGGACTTGCCTACCAGGCGCGTCCAACGATGGTGATTCGTGGCGGCTATGGGCGTAGCTTCGACATCGGCGTCTTCGGTTCAATCTTTGGTCATGCGGCGACGCAGAATCTTCCGACTCTTGCCAGTCAGCAGGTGACGACAACGACCGGAGTGCTGGGTTCGGCCTTTACGCTGGCCCAGGGGCCACCTGCGCCCACTCCCATTCCGGTTCCTGCCAGCGGTCTGTTGCCGAATCCGGGAGCAGCGGTCAATTCGCGGGCGCGACCCAATGGTCTGCTTCTGCCGACGATTGATGCCTGGAACGCGAGTCTCCAGCAGTCATTGACTCCATCGCTCTCGTTAACAATCGCCTACGTGGGCAATAAGGGCACACACACACTTGGCGCGCAGAGCGGCAATACAACGAACCCGAACGAAGCCGCAATCTCGCTGCCGGCGCAGTACAGCATTACAGGTCAGACATTGAACTATGATCCGAATGGCGGAAACTGCTACCCCGCCGGTCCCAACTGCGCTGCAGGTGGGATTCCAAATCCCAAAGGTGGTGTCCTTGCAGGCACTACGTTGATTCAAAATAACGCGACGTCTAACTCAACGTTCCTGCAGCGTTACTATGCCGGCAAGCTGCCCGCCTGTTCGGATCCTAGCTATGCAACTCCGGCCGGTCTGTCACACGGTCAGTGCGGTTGGACAAACGGCATCACTTATTATTCCAACAGCTTCAACACACACTACAACGCACTTCAGGTCACGCTCGCCAAGCAGTTCACTCACGGCCTGTCGATGAACGCAACCTATGCCTGGCAGCACGCGGTCAGTTGGGCGACTGGTTTCTCAACTTGGGATATAAATGCAGTCAAAGGGAATGAAGACTTCCTTCGCAGGCAACAGATTGTCCTGTATGGACTCTACGAACTTCCTTTTGGAAAAAATAAGATGTTTGGCAGCAACGTGAACGGTGTCGTCAACCAGATCATCGGTGGATGGCAGCTGAGCCCGGTGCTGAACTATTCAAGCGGACTACCGTTTACGCTCTCTTATGGTGAATGCTCGAATAGCGTACCGAGTTCAGCTCCGTGCTACGTCAATGGGGATGCCAAAACCTTCCGCTCCCACATTACCGGCTTCCCTGGCAATGGCCTCAGCTTCTTTGATGCCCAGACACTGGGCGGGCTTTTTACCGCGCCCGGCCTCGGCCAGATCGGAAGTATCGGAAGGACCAGCGTCTACGGGCCGCATTTCTTCAACACGGACCTTGCGGTGCAGAAGAACTTCCCGATTCATGAAATCGCCGCGATTCAGTTCCGCATGGACGCATTCAATGTCTTCAATCACATCAACTTCGGCTCACCGAGCGGCAATATCGAACAGGCGGGAGCGATCAGCGCCGGAGCTGGCAAAGATGGTTCAGCGAATCCACGGCAGTTGCAGTTCTCGCTGCGCGTTCAGTTCTGACGCTGTGGAAGATCAGGCGAAGGGGAGCTTAGGCTCCCCTTCTTTATTTCGTTTACACTTTGCCGGAGCCTAAAATGCGCTATTTGGACAAAGCATTGCTCCAGTCTCTTGTACTCTTCATGGTGTCGTTCGCGCCAATGGATGCGCAGACCGTGGACGGCCACTCATCTGCTGGTTCTGCGCCAAACGTGGTGCAGCTTCAGCAAATGATTGATCGAGGACATGCCACCGATGTCTTGAAGCAACTCGATGACATGGCTGCGCAGCATCCCGCGCCTCCAGGTGTGAACAGACTGCGCGGACTCGCACTATATTCACAAGGCCACTATCCCGAAGCTGACGCGGCATTCGCAAACGCCTTGCAGCAAGACTCTCACGACGAAGAGTCAATACAGATGCGAGGTCTTACTCTATTTCGATTAGGTAGACCGACGGAAGCCATTCCCATGCTCGAACAAGCACGCGGTCGCACAGCGCAGTCGAAGGTTGACCCAAACTATGTACTGGCTCTTTGTTATCTCGATACTCGCCGCTATGACGACGCCCGGCACGCCTTTGCCTTTCAGTATGGTTTTGCGCCTGATTCAGCGTCGGCATATCTACTCGCTGCGCGAATGATGTTACGCCGTGAGTATGTTCCGGTGGCGCAGGAGTTCGCCAGAAAAGCACTTGAACTGGATTCCCAACTTCCGCTCGCGCACGCCCTTCTTGGCGAAGTTGCACTAGCGGGAGAACATCTCGACGACGCCATCGCAGAGTTTGAAAAGGAGCGAATTCGAAATCCACTTGATGGAGGAGTCTACGACCGATTGGGTGATGCCTACACTCGCAAAGGAGACTATGAGAAAGCCCAGCAAGCACTGCAGCAGGCTTTGCTGTTGGAACCGAACTCCACTGGGCCGTACATCTTATTGGGCAAAGTACTTCTTAAGCGTCAGGACCCAGTTGATGCTGCAATGTATCTAGAGCGTGCTGAAAAGATGGACCCCGCTAACTATATGACACACAATTTATTAGGCCAGGCGTATCGAGCCTTAGGCAGAGCAGACGACGCAAGCCGAGAAATGCAATTGACGCAGAAGACACAATCTGCGGCGGAGCCAAAACTCGATCAGGCGCACTAAAAATTTCAGATTCATACTTTCGCCGGATATCCCGACGTCTACCTGCGCGTGTGAGAATAGAGAATCTTGTGGAAATTGAATTAGAAAAGGAAGCCCATGACGAAACTCTCAAGGCGCACATTTGTCCAGAAGGCATCGGCTCTTTCTTTTGCAGCGCATCCCTGGCTTCTTGCCGGACAAAATCTGAGCAACCAGCGGCTTCTATTCGTGGGAACTCAGACTGCGGGTGCCAGCAAGGGCATTTATGCCTACAATTTCGATATTGCAACAGGCGAACTGAATCAAACAGGCCTCGCCGCCGAAGCCGATAATCCTACATTTCTCGCTCTCACGCCTGACGGCAAAATCCTCTACGCTGCTAACGAGCTTGATCAATTCGAAGGGAAGAAAAGCGGCGCTGTCTCGAGCTTCGCGCTCGATCGCAAGAATGCGAAGCTAACTAAGATCAACCAGGTGGCATCCAGGGGGGATGGAACGTGCCACGTTGCGGTAGACCACACCGGGCGAGCTGTCTTTGCCGCCAACTATGGTGGTGGAAGTGCTGCCTCATTCTTTGTGCAGGGTGGTCATCTAAGCGAGGCAGTTTCTTTTTTCCAATACGAAGGTCATGGACCAGAAAAGCAGCAGAGCGGGCCACGTGCTCATCGCGTTACGCCATCGCCCGATAACCGATTCCTGCTCGTCAACGATCTAGGGCTCGACAAAATCCACATCTATCGGTTGGATGCCGCGACGGCCAAACTAACGCCAAATAATCCATCAGAGTGGAACGCCACACCCGGATCTGGGCCGCGAGCATTGCGGTTTCATCCGGCCGGTAAGTGGGCCTACTGCGTCAACGAACTGAAATCCTCCGTCGACGTTCTCCGTTGGGATGCTAACCGCGGATCACTCGAGACAACGCAGGAGATATCTTTATTGCCAGATGGGCATCAGGGCCCGACTGCCGCTTCAGAAGTTGTCGTGGATAGTAGTGGACGCTTCATCCACGTCGCCAACAGACTGGACGATTTCCTGGCCACATTCGCGGCGTCGCCCGAGGATGGCAAGCTCTCACTGCTTAGTCGAAGCTCATGTGGAGGCAAGACGCCGCGCCATATCGCACTCGATCCAAGCGAATCCTGGCTCTTGGTGGCGAATCAGGTCTCCGACAATATCGCCGTCATTGCAAGAGATAAACGAACCGGGAGCCTCGCCGAACAAGTAAAGAGTTTCCCGTTATCAAAGCCACAGTGCCTGGTCTTCGCTTAGCAGAATTCCGCATGCAGTCTACTTCAGATAGCTTCGCACCAATTCAACCAAATCTTCTGCAAGGTCTGGCGCAATACCCTTACCGTTGCTGTCGGCAAGATGCAGTCGCAAATGGTCCTCCAGAACCTCAGCCATTAGGCCATTAACCCCACCGCGCACCGCAGACAGCTGCATCAGAATCTTGGCGCAGTCATCCTCTTCGCTCAACGCGCGTTCTATCGCGTCGAACTGCCCGCGGATCTTCTTCAGTCGATGCTGTAATTTCAGTTGTTCACGTTCACGGTGTGACATCTTTCGGCCTACTCTCCCCCGTATCGTACAACTTTTTTAGCAACGACAAGTTTTCAGCGCATGAATTACACCTTCGGCAACTGCGTCGTATCCCAACCGCCGCCCAGAGCCTTGATCAGCAAAACGCTCGCTTCTAGCTGACGGCGCATAATGTCGATGTCATTGCGTTCATTTTGGAGCGCCGAAGTCTGCCACGTGATTACTTGCAGATAGGTATCGACGCCACCTTCATACCGCGTCTGGAAAAGATCAAGCGACTCCTGCGCCGATTGTGTTGCGGCGCGTTGCTGCTGTGCCTCGGTTTCCAGGATTCGCAGCGCAGCAAGGCTATCTTCGACCTGTTGAAATGCCGCCAGCGATGTCTGGCGATAGTCGGCAACTGTTGCGTCATATTGTGCGCGCACAACATCCGAAGTGGCGCTTCGACGGCCATGATCGAAGACGGTCTGCGATAGCATCGGCCCGACTGCAAAAAAACGGCTTGGCCAATCGAACCAGTTCAGCACTGACGTGCCAGAAAATCCAGCAACAGCTGAAAGGCTCAGTGTCGGGTAGAATGCAGCCTGTGCGATCCCGATCTGCTCGTTTGCAGCCGCCATACGCCGCTCATCGCCAGCGATATCCGGTCGACGCTCCAGAAGCTGTGATGGCAAAGCCCCGGGTATCGCCGGAATTGTCGGTTGCTGAACAGTAGCCGGCGTCGGTGCAATGCTCAGTTGCGCAGGAGGCTTCCCGATCAAAACAGCAATCGCATGTTCAAACTGCGCGCGTTGAATGCCGATCTCGGTATCTTGCACCTGTGCGGTCTGCAACTGCGTGCGAGCCTGCGCAACGTCGGAAAGAGGGGAAGCGCCGCCATCATAGCGGTCTTGAGTAAGCTGAAGCGCGTCCTTATATGCCTGAACCGTCTCATCCAGCAGCTTCTTCTGTGCATCAGCACTGCGCAGATTGAAGTAGTCGATCGCCAACTCAGCATGTAGGCTCAACCGAGCAGTCTCCATATCAGCTGCACTGGCCTGGGTCTGTTCGCGGGCAGCCGTAACGCTGCGACGAATCCGCCCCCACAAATCGACCTCATAATTCATATCGATCGGAAGCGAAAATGAGCCTGTTCCATTATTTGCGGCCGCCTTGTTGAAATATGGTTGATTTTCCGAATCACGAACCGCGCCAACGGTTGGATTGACGGTCAAAGTGGGGGCTTCGCTTGAGCGACTGATTCGGATCACAGCGCGAGCTGCTCGGAAGTTAGCCTCAGCAGCCTTCAAGGTTTGGTTCGCAGGATCAACTTGTTCCTGAAGTGCGTTTAGTTGAGCGTCGTTGAAGAGCTCCCACCATTTGCCGCGCAGCAACTGGTCGTTGGGCTGAGCCACTTTCCACCCGCTCATCTCCTTGAACGATTCCGGAGTAGCCTCTTTGAACTCCGGAGCGAGCGGAGCCGCAGGACGCGTGTACTTAGGGCCGACCATGCACCCGCTCAACAGAATGCAAAACAGGGCAGATGTCGTTGGTAAGAGTGCGGTACGGTTCACTGGACAGCTCCCTTCTGCGGAACAGTGTTCACTTCAACATGTGCCCCACTGGTAAGGGAATCGGAGGGGTCGAGCACGATCACGTCACCAGCCGATAGTCCACTCGTAACTTCTACACTGTTGCCGAAGTCATGACCGATCGTGATCGGTGTAAGCTGCACGACACCGTCGCGCACAACTCCAACGCGAAGTCCTTCCGCTCGAAAGAGCAATGTATTGGATGGAATCGTGACGGCACGGCTGGCTGCCGGTAATTGCAGATGAACAAAGACGTACGCTCCTGGAAGCAGTTGCCCCTTTGCGTTATCAACATCGACCTGAACATTTAACGTACGCGTCGTTTGGTCGATGGAACTGGAGTTTCTTGCGATCGTGCCGACAATAACCTCGCCCGGATTCGCATCCTGTGTGATCTTAACCTTCGCGCCATCGCGTACGCTCTCGGCATAAATCTCCGGCACTGAGACGTACACAAAGAGGCGGCCAACAGCGGCAAGATGGAAGAGTTCATGCGGCGTTGTACCTGAACCCGTACCAATCAACGCGCCTATATCAGTGGCGCGAGCGGTAATCGTGCCATCAAACGGCGCGGTTACCCGCTCATAACCCTGTAGCTCTTTCAGGCGACGAACGTTAGCTTGGCTGGCAGCATAGATAGCCTGCTTGGCGGCGTAATCACTATTGGTCTGATCCGCTTCCTGCTGCGAGACGGCGCGCTTCTGTAGAAGACTCTGCCAGCGCGTGCTCGTAGTTTGGGCAAGCTGCATGTTGGCCTCTGCGCTCTTTAGATCTGCCTCAGCCTGTTGCAACTGTTGATCGAGTTCAGGTGTCTCGATCTCCGCAAGCAATTGCCCTTTGCGTACATGCGTGCCAATGTCAACATACCATCGCTTCAGGTAACCATTGGTGCGCGCATAAATAGGCGTATCGGTAAAGGCCTGGACATCCCCAGGCAGAACGACCTCTTGCGCAGACGACCCTCCCGTCGGATACGTGACGTTCACGCTGGGAATCGCAGCCTCGGCAGTTGACTGCTTCAACTGGCTCTCCATCTTGGCACGGGAGTGCACGCCATAGACAATGGCTAAACCGAGCAGAACAAGTACGGCGAGGCCCGCAAAAAGAGGTCCCTTGCGAATCTTTAGTTCGCTTGCCGCAGTCGAAGAAGTAGGCAGCTCTTCGGCTCCTTCATGCACGGAAGCGGAGAAGTCTCTCATATCAATCCGATCCTGTGTCGATGTGTTTTCCATATTATTCAATGACCCCATTGGTTACACGAACTGTTGTTCAAACTTTTTCCTGTCACGAGCCTCTTGACGTGCCTTGCTGTTATGAATCAATGCGAAGACACACGGTACAAATACAAGCGTAGCGACAGTGGCGCAGAGCAAGCCGCCAATCACTGCGCGCCCCAGCGGAGCATTCTGTTCGCCGCCGTCTCCGGCACCCAGCGCCATCGGGACCATGCCGATAATCATTGCAAGAGCCGTCATGATAACCGGGCGAAAGCGTGTCGTCCCCGCTTCGATCGCAGCCTTGATTGCGTCGTTGTGCTCTTCAAGCTTTGTCTTTGCGAACGACACAACAAGAATGCTATTCGCCGTTGCCACGCCCATGCACATGATTGCGCCCATCAGCGCCGGCACGCTGAGCGTCGTATGCGTCAGGAAGAGGAACAGAACAATACCCGCAAGGGCAGCCGGAAGCGCCGTAATAATGATGAACGGATCGAGCCAGCTCTGAAAGTTCACGACGATTAGCAGATAGACGAGAACGATCGAGAAGACCAAACCCCCGAGCAGGCCAATGTAGGAGCTCTGCATTGTCTCTACTTGGCCCTTAAGGGTGACAAATGTACCGCGTGGCATCTCCTGCTTGTGTAGGATTCGTTGAACATCCCGGCTTACACTACCGAGATCGCGCCCTTGGACGTTGCCATAGATATCGACGACCGGGCGGATGTTGTAATGGCTTACGGCCCCCATCTCATGTCCTCGCTGGATCGAGGCTAGGTCACCGAGAATCTCCTGTGATTGCGTCGATGTTGCATTGCCGGACACAGAAGTCGTCCTGTTGATCGGAATGTTCTGCAGGCTCTGCAGCGAATCCATCGTATACTGCGGCGTTTGTGCCACGATGTTGTAGTTCACGTGATTCTTCCAGTTCAGGAAGAACATCGGCGTCACCTGGAAGCTACCGCTGAGCGTGTTTAATACGCTGGTCGCGACGTCACGCTCCGAATATCCGCCCTGTGAAGCCTTGGTGCGGTCGACACCAATCTGCAGCGTCGGATAGTCAAAAGGCTGTTGAATACGCAGGTCGGTCAGCCCAGTTACTTGATGTAATTGCGTCAGCAATTTATCTGCAATCTGCTTGCTGCTATTAATGTCGTTGCCTTCCAATTGAATGTCGATCGGTGCAGGCAGGCCAAAGTTGAGAATCTGTGTCGTGATGTCGGCAGGCAGGAAGTAAAAAGTCGCCTGAGGAAACGCGCGGGGCAGTCCTTCACGCAGCGCACGAACATAGGCCGCCGTAGGATGATGATCTTCCTTGAGCGTGACCATTACATCGGCATCGTAGGAACCCAGGGTTCCATTTGTCAGATGTTGCGTGTTCATCGCACTGTAGGGAAGCCCGATGTTATCGAGGACGTTGTCCACTTCCTTAGCAGGAATCTGTTGGCGGATATTCTGCTCGACCAGATCGCAGAGACGGGCCATCTCTTCGATACGCATTCCCGACGTCCCACGTACATGGAGGATGAACTGACCGCTGTCCGTATCAGGAAAGAAGTCCTGCCCCAGCCATGGGATAAGCAGGAAGGCACTGAGACAAGCCCCGAGAAAGGCAGGCACAAACACCTTACGGCGAATGACGAGCCGCTCCAGCGTTTGGTGGTAGCCCGCGCGAACGCGTTCAAACTGCCGATCGAATCCGCGTTGGAACCGCGTAAAGATGTCCCCCTTCGAGTCGTGATCTTTGTGACGAAACAGAAACATCGCGAGCGTAGGAACTAGCGTTCTTGAAAGGATGTACGACGCGAGCATCGCAAAGACAACCGCCATTGCCAGCGGAACAAACAGGAAGCGCGCAACGCCGCCAAGAAAGAACATCGGAAGAAAGACGATACATATACAAAGCGTCGATACAAGCGCCGGTACTGAAATCTGCGCGGCGCCTTCAAGAATCGAGTGCCGCAGCGAGTGTCCTTCTTCCAGAAAGCGCTCAATATTTTCAATGGTGACCGTGGCATCGTCGACAAGAATCCCGACGGCAAGTGCAAGTCCACCGAGGGTCATCGTGTTGATCGTCTCGCCCATCAAGCTGAGTATGATCACAGACGTAAGGATCGACAGCGGGATGGAAATGGCGATGATCACAGTCGATCGCCAACTGCCCAAAAACAGCAGAATCATGATCGCAGTGAGCATCGCTGCGATGACTGCTTCCCGTATGACACCCTGCACCGCCCCGCGCACAAAGACGGATTGATCCGAAAGCGGGGTCATCTTCAACTCAGGTGGCAAAGTGCTCGCGACGCGAGGAAGCAGTTTGCGAATGCCACTCACAACATCAAGCGTCGAAGAATTGCCGTTCTTCACAACGCTGATGAGTACGCCTCTATGCCCATCCTGACGAACAACGTTGGTCTGAACCTGAAATCCATCGCTGACGCTGGCAACGTCGCGCAAATAGATTGTCGTTCCATTCACCTGTTTGAGCGGAATATTGGAAAGCTCTTCCACCGTCCTGGGCGTTCCATTGGTGCGGACGTCGTACTCGCTTTGCCCGATCTTGATGGTCCCAGAGGGCATTACGACATTCTGCGCCGCCATTGCATTCAGCAGATCGCCGGGAGCGATGCCCTTCGACTGCATCGCCGCCTGATCCATGCTGATCGTGATCTGGCGCTGCTTGCCACCGTAAGGCAGCGGGACAACAGACCCCGGAACAGTAATCAGTTGCGGTCGAATGAAGTTCGTGGCATAGTCGTTGAGCTGCTGCTCGGACAGTCCCTTACCTGAAACGCCAAGCTGAAGAATCGGAACGCTCGAAGCAGAAAAGTTGATGATCTCCGGCGGAAGAATTCCCGGAGGCAACTGGCGCAATAGGTACTGAGACGCCGCCGTGACCTGCGCATTTGCCGTATCGAGGCTCGCGCCCGGCTGCAAGAATATCTTTACAACTACCGTGCCGTTGTACGTGGTCGACTCAATATGTTGAATGTTGTCGACGAGAGTGGTCAGTGCCTTCTCGTATGGCGTTGTAAGACGGCCCTCAAGCTCTTCGGGATTCAGTCCCGTATACGTCCAACCGATCGACACAACCGGAATGTTGATGTTGGGAAAGATGTCTGTAGGCGTCCGCAGAATGATGACGGGGCTCAAAAGGAGAATAAGAAGCGCAAGAACGATGAATGTATATGGTCGATTCAGGGCTGTCTTTACAATCCACATAAGAGTCCTTCGGGCAGGCTAATTTGTTTCGGATGAATGCCCTATATATATTGGACACGCCAGTCCCCTATGCGTTTCAGACGTAAATCAGGTGACCGTTATCGGAAAAACCGATAACCTAGCTTTCATGGAGCTGCGTCACCTCAAGTACTTTATCGCCGTCGCGGAGTGGAAGGGCTTCAGCCACGCCGCCCGTAGACTTTATGTTTCGCAGTCCGCTATCAGCGAACAGATTGGTGATCTCGAAAGGGAAGTGGGCGTTCAGCTTCTCTACCGCAGCCGTAGAGAGGTTACCCTTACCGACGAAGGCAAAGTTTTCCTCGAGGAAGCAAAAAAAGTTCTTGCCGCCGTCGATCAAGCCATCGAAATGGCCCGCCGATCGAAACGCGGCGAGGTCGGCACCCTCCGAATCGGCTTTTTCACCAACGGCATCGGTGCTTTTTTTTCTACCCTGATTCGAGAGTTTCGCGAAAGCCATCCCGAAGTCCGCCTGTCGCTGTTCGAGATGTCGGCCCGACCCCAAATGGAAGCCCTGGCGAATAATGAGATCGACATCGCATTCACCCGCGAGCTCGATCCGCAATTTACCGCAACTTTGACCTCAGAACTCCTCTTTGAGGAACCTCTCGTCGCTGTCCTGCCACGCGACCATCCCCTCGCCGGCAGCCCAGTCTCGCTGGAATCCCTGGCAACGGAGCGCTTTGTCCTCATTCAGCGCGAAGTCTGGCCGACCTTATTCGATTCCATCATCACGCTTTGCTCCAGCTCTGGCTTCTCCCCTCACATCGCGAATACCGCCGCCAGATGGCCTGCGGTCCTCGCTCTGGTCGAAGCCGGCGAAGGTGTTGGCCTCGTCACGGCAGGCGTGCAAAGATTTCGATTCAGTGGAGTTTCTTTCTGCCAACTCACCCCAACCCGGTCAATCGGAGTCGCTCTGGCTTGGAGAACAAAAGAAACATCAAGCATCGTAGAAGCATTCCTGAACCTCGTTCGCGATCAAAAGGAGCGAATCCGCGATTCCCACAGCGAGCCACATCCGCAGTAACTCTCATGGCTCCGGACCCAAAGAATCTCACCGCAGCCATCACCTCAAAGGACTCCTATCGCATATCTGAGTTAGCCTGATACTTGGGCGAGCTGAACGTTCTCCTGACCAACCCCACAAGGAACCGCAATGACGTCCTGGCGCATCTGGAGAACCCGGCTGATACTCTTTTTTGCGGTCCTGGGCCCAGGCTTTATCACCGCCAACGTGGACAACGACGCTGGCGGCATCCTCACCTACTCCCAGGCCGGCGCGCAATACGGTTACAGCCTCCTCTGGACCATGCTCCCCATCACCCTGGCGCTCATCGTCGTGCAGGAGATGTGCGCCCGCATGGGAGTCGTCACCGGCAAAGGCCTCAGCGATCTCATTCGCGAAGAGTTCGGTCTCCGAATGACCTTCATCGTGATGATCCTCCTCGTCGTCGTTAACTTCGGCAACGTCATCGCCGAGTTCTCGGGCATCGCCGGCAGCATGCAGCTCTTCCACGTCAGCAAATACATCAGCGTGCCTGCCTGCGCCGTCATCGTCTGGTTTCTGGTCGTCAAAGGCGACTACAAGAGCGTCGAGAAGGTCTTCCTCGTCGCCAGCGTCTTCTACATCGCCTACATCGCAGCCGGGGTGCTCAGCGGCCCAAACTGGCACCTCGCCCTCGTCGAGACCATCAGACTCCCCCCGCGTAGCGTCTGGAGCGACCATAGCTACATCTACATGACCGTCGGCGTCATCGGCACAACCATCACCCCATGGATGCAGTTTTACCTGCAATCCTCCATCGTCGAAAAAGGAGTCAGCGTCCGCCAGTACAAGGCCTCACGACTAGACGTCGTCGTAGGCTCCATATTCACCGATATCGTTGCCTGGTTCATCGTTGTCGCCTGCGCCGCGACCCTCTACCTCCACGGCATCCGCAACATCGTCGACCCCTCCGACGCCGCGCAGGCTATGAAGCCGCTGGCAGGTAACTACGCCTTCATTCTCTTTGCCGCCGGACTCTTCAACGCTTCGCTCTTCGCCGCATCCATCCTGCCCTTGTCCACGGCCTATACCGTCTGCGAAGGCCTCGGTCTCGAGAGCGGACTCGACAAAAGCTTTCGCGAAGCAAAATTCTTCTACTGGTTCTACACACTGCTGCTCGGTGCCGGAGCCGCAATCGTCCTCATCCCCAACTTCCCAATCATCCGTTTCAGCATCCTGTCACAGGTTCTCAACGGACTGCTGCTGCCCATCATTTTGGTCTTCATGCTCAAGCTCATCAACCGTCCAGAGCTAATGGGCAAATACACCAATTCTCGCTGGCTCAATACCATAGCCTGGCTCACTGCAATCATCGTCACAATTCTGTCCCTCATGTGGATCTGGAACCTGATTCGTTCTTAAAAGTAACTGGCTGATCACACCCATCTATGAGCTCCCAATTCCCGAAACTTATTCTTCTCCCCGGAATGGACGGAACGGGAAATCTGTACACGAACTTCATAAAGGCCCTTCCTGACGTATTTGAAACCGAAGTGTTACGATATCCTGCCGACCATTTTCTGTCGTATGAGCAATTGGTACGAGTTATAGAGCCTGTGGCTTCGAGTGGAGAGCCATTTGTGCTCGTAGCGGAATCATTTTCGACACCGCTTGCGATACTGTTAGCCGCAACAAAACCGCCAACTCTAAAAGGCGTAGTGATATGTGCGGGATTTATCAAGAGCCCTGTGCGTGGTTGGCGCCGTCTCCTCTGTTCGCTTTTATCGCCGGTTATGTTTCACTGTGCGCTGCCAGAATCCGTAACGAAGTATCTACTAGCGGGGCGGAATGCGTCGCCTTCATTACTCCTTGCTTTGCGAACCGCGGTTTCATCGGTAAGGCCAAGGGTGTTGTCAGCCCGCCTCCAAGCCATTCTGACGTGTGATGCGCGAGCGGAACTAGAACAGGTCACCGTGCCGATGCTGTACCTGCAGGCAAAACATGATCGTTTGGTTGAGGACTCTTGCTTCAAGGAGATTCAGCGCATAAGACCCAAGACGCCCGTGGCGGTAATTTCTGGCCCCCATCTACTCTTCCAGAGCGAACCGCAAAAGACCGTTGATTGCGTTATACAGTTTGTTCAAAAACTAGTGCAGTGAAGGGCCACCTACAGCAGCTTGCCTTCCGACAAATCCCGGATCAACCCAAGGTCCGCAGCCAGAAAGTCATATTCGGGCAAACTCTGAAGGCCGGCCCATTGAATAGCGTTGAAGATCCGGTTCTCAAGCGCTCCCCCGAACTCTCGCACCACAAAGAATTGCAGATCGATCGCCCCACCGTTCCGATACTTATGACGAACCCGTGCCACCCGTCTGCCGATCACAGCGGAGATCCCAAGTTCCTCATCCAACTCGCGCGCCAGGGCATCCTCCGCCCGTTCGCCCGGTTCGATCTTGCCCCCGGGAAACTCCCACTTCAGGCTCATAGGCTGATCCGGCTTGCGCTGGCACACCAGCACCTCAATCCCATTCGCCCCCTCGCGCAAAATCAGCGCGGCCACCACCAGCCGTAAAGGCTTGTGTACCGCCGGTTCGTCCAATTTGCGAATGGTCTCTTTCACCTGACTACAGTTTAGACGACCGGCGAAGCGTAATAGCTTCAATTACCTGGCTCAGACTGGCCTAACCGAGGTCGGGTAGTAAACCGCCCAACCCTCCAGCGTGCTCCGCTCCAGCAACGCCGCCGATGGGTTCACCGGGAACGCCCGTCGGGCGATCGCTAGCATCGCCGCATCATGGACCGAATTACCAAAGACCGCATCCGGCGCGATAATCCCGGCACGAGCCAGCGCCGTCACCTTGCCTTCATCGGTAGGAACATCCTGAATCACATCCGTGATCATCCCATCCTTCACCTGAACGCGCGCAGCCAGCGCCCGCTCAGCCGGAATCCCAAACCGCCGGACGCCCTCCTCGATCACCCAGTCGTTGGTCGAACTGACCGCCCAGATATCCACTCCTCGGCTCCGAAGCTCATCGATTAGTGCCAGCATCTCCGGAAAGATGTTCCGTTCAATGCGGCTCGCAAAAAACTCCTTGGCCGCCTTGCGAATCTCGCTCTCCCGCAGCCCCTGGTACAGCTGGACCATCTCCCCACAGATCGCCAATTCGCTGACTTCACCCCGCTTATAGCCGCGATACCGCCCATCAATCCAGTCCGTCGCCTCGCGCGAAACCAGCCCTGTCTCAATGGACCAGTTCATGAACCCAGACCCGGCATCGCTGGACCAAAGCGTCCCATCGCAGTCAAAGACAGCCACAGAGGGATTCAACTCATAAACCGCATCATGAAACTCATCAGTATTCAGAAATTTGGCAGCAAGAACATTGGTCACTTGGATAGCTCACAAATTCTGCGCAGCACAGGCCGCGCGGTCGGTTTTGACTTGCACAATATTTAGTTCAATTTTACTCCTGCTCCCACACGCAAGAGTCAACCTGAGAATTAAGAAATCTGTGTAAACACCCCAAAAAATCGGGACAAAAAGCTGCTAGATCGGCGGAAGCCCATCCACCACACTTACCCCAGCAGGCGGCGTAAACACGAAGTCTTCATTCTTTACCGGTACATTCTCCAGCATCTCGGAGAACGCGAACTCGGTCACCGCCCCATCCACCTCTTCAATTCGCATCCTCTCGATCGCACCCGAAGCCGTCACGCTCAGCGTAAGCAGCTTCACCCGCTGCTCCATCCCCTTAGGAACGCCTGCGATCTGAAACCCCGCCCCACTCGGAGTAACCGTCAGTTGTTCCAGCTCCTTCTTCAACTGCGTATGTCCCAGCAGAAATCGCAGTGGAGATCGCAGATCGTCCAACTGCTTCGCCGAAACCCGCTGCGCCTGGTCTGTCCCCGGCGTGTACGACCACGCATACTTCCCATCCAGCACAAATACCTTACCCACCGGCTGGTCGTAGCTCCACCGCATCCGTCCCGGCTTCTTCAGCACCAGCGTACCCGACTCGGAACGGTTCATACCCATACCGGCGTAGCGTTCCGTATACCGAGCCTTGAGCGAAGTAAGACGGTTATAGTGATCGTCGACCTTACGCACCAGTGCGTCGGCATCCTGCGCATAAAGTCCCTGCGCATTTAGCCCCAAACACACCAGTGCCAGCAGAACAGCCCTTGCAAACACTACTGCAGCGGCTCCGTGCAGTTTGTGCCACCCGCGCGGTCAACAGTGATCAGATTGTTCGCATCCGTGCAGAACCCGCGGTCGCCGGTCTTACCCACCGCCTGCGGCACAGCCGTAATCTCATACGACGTGTACTGATCCTGATTGTTTACCGTCACCTTGGAGCAGTTCGTGATCGCGAACGTATACCCGGCCTTCTGTCCCGTCGCCAGGTCAGGAGCAATCAGCTGCGCACTCTGAGCCGTAGGCGCACCGGACTTCGGATCGCCTCCCAGCGCTGCCAATGAGCACGCAAACCCATTCTGCGGATACTGCGAGTTGTACTGCAACTCCGCGTTCGCAATCGTCCGCACCGACTGGATCGCCGAAGTCTCCTGCGCCTGCTTGCGGAACTTCAGCATCTGCGGCAGCGCCAGCGTCATCAGGATCAGCATTACCGACATCACAATCAGCAGCTCAATCAGCGTGAAGCCTTCTTCAGCCGTTCGTCCCGCGCGTAACTTCAAAGCGTCCATCGTCTTCATCATTCCTCGGCCCATCAGCTTTCCTATCCCGAACAAAACTTTATCAGCAAGCCAGCTCTTCGCGCTCAATCTTCATCGATCCCAGGTTCCCCAAAAGTGTCAGAGCCAGTGCCTCCGGCCGAAACAGCCGCCGTGCCAGTGCCTGAACATCATCCGGAGTTACTGCATCGATCTCCGCAGTGATCTCCTCGACTCCAAAGAACCGTCCAAAATACATCTGCTGCCGCGCCAGATTCGCCATCCGGCTACTTGAGCTCTCCAGCCCAATCACAATATTGCTCTTCAGCTGGTCCTTGGCCCGCTTCAGCTCGGCGATGCTGACTATCTCTTCTTTCAGACGCCGCAACTCCCGCAGGGTAAGCTCCAGTACCTCACGTGTCTTATCCACCGCCGTGCCCGCATACACACAAAGCGATCCCGTATCCCGGAACGGACTCATCTCCGAATAGATCGAGTACGCCAGCCCCCGGTCCTCCCGAATCGTCTGGAATAGCCTTGAGCTCATCCCCCCGCCCAGCATCGTATTCAACATGTAGACTGCATACCGGTCCTTGTCAGTGACCGGCGGGGCTTCCACCCCGAGGCAAACCTGCACCTGCTCCAGCGACTTCTTCCGCTTCAGCGTAATGTGAGGCGTAGCCACCGGAGCCGGTTCCTTCTGTGGAACGACGTCGCCACTAGCTGAAAGCGACCGGAACTGCTGCTCCACCTGCGCCACAAACGCGTCATGCTCCAGGTTCCCCGCCGCCGAAAACACTATATTCCGCGGCGTAAACTGGCTGGCATAAAAATCAAACACGATCTGCTGGTTGAAGCTTGAAACCGTCTTCTTCGTCCCCAGGATTGGTCGCCCCAGCGCGTCGCCCTTCCAGAAGTTCTGCGTAAAAACCTCATTGACCAGATAGTCCGGGTTGTCCTCGTCCATCTTGATCTCTTCCAGAATCACACCCTGCTCGCGCGTCAGTTCCTCCGGCGTGAAAGTCGGATGCAGTACCAGGTCTGCCAGAACATCCAGCGCTGGAGCCACATTCTCATCCAGCACCTTAATGTTGAAGCACACCGTCTCCTTGCTGGTAAACGCGTCCAGATTGCCGCCGATCGTGTCCACCTCGCGGGCAATCTGTTTAGCCGACCGCGAAGTCGTCCCCTTGAACACCATGTGCTCCACAAAGTGCGAGACGCCATTGATCTCAGCCGTCTCATCCCGAGATCCCGACCCAATCCACGCCCCCATCGACACGCTCCGCACCTGCGGCATGCTCTCAGTCAGCACCAGAAGGCCGTTCGGCAGGACAGTCTTGCGTATGTTGCGGGAGGTATCGTTCGTAGAGGATAGTTCGTCAATCAGCGTTACAGGCATGCGGCTCCTTCACCCTCCATTCTTTCACAGCAGGGAAGGGAACGGCCTCGCCCAGCCACCCCGGAGAGTCTTCTCCATCCGCTATCTTGAACCAAACAAAGCCCCATCCTGCCGCAACCGCTCCTCCAGCCGAGTCCGAACTCCAGGCCACTCCTCCCGCACGATCGAAAACCAAACGCTATGCCGTAGCGACCCATCCGGCATCACATAGTGGTTCCGAAACGTCCCTTCCTCCACCGCGCCCAGCTTCCGCATCGCCGCCTGCGACTGCAAATTCTCATGATGTGTCTTCAAAGCCACACGGTTCAGCCCCAACTCATCAAAGGCATACCGCAATTGCAGAAGCTTGGCCTCAGGATTCACCCCCGCGCCCTGATACCCCGGCGCAATCCACGTGTGCCCGATCTCGACCGTCCTGTGCGTCAAATCAAGATCGAGAAACCGTGTGCTCCCCACCGCACGTCCTTCGCTCTTCAAAACCGTTACCCAGGGCAGGACACCGCCGCCGTCCTTCGCTCGCAGCGCTGCTGCCATCCAACCCCGAAGGTCGTCTCTCGTCTTCACCTGTGTCGTCATGTACCGCCAGATGCGCTCATCAATGGCCACCGCTTCAAGCGCAGCGAGATGCCTCTCGGCCAAAGGCTCTAACCTCACCCACGAACCTTCCAGAATCGGTGTCTCCATCACCACGTGACATCCTCAAGAAAAGGTGGATTTATAGTAAACAGTTAAACTATTTATATTGAATAATATAAATGAAAAAATATCTAGTAATACTTCAACAAAATATTCAGTTCTCCCAAGCCATATCTTCGCCCTTACCCGTCGTCGCCTTGCTCTTATCCGCCGTTATCCTTTTCGATCACCGTTACGCCTCTAATCCGCGCACTCCGGGCAATTCCGCGGTCGTCTCACTGCGATGATCAAGCCGCCACAGACGACAGCTTCAACTCCAGCAGTGTCTCGGCAACCCTGTCATAGTCATGCCGCAGCACGTCACCCTCATGCACAAAATTCCCCGTCACAGGAGCCACGCCTAGCGCTTGCACCCGTTCCAGGTCTACCTCAATCGGCTCCTGTCCTTCACGCGCATACTGCTCAAGCCGCTCAGCTGAGATCGGGGCAGTATTGATCAATGCATAATCAAAGATCGGAGCACTCACCCCTCCGCAATGCTGCAAAATCTTCTCGATATGCTGCGAAGCGGTCAGGCCCAGAGACTCATTCGCCTGGGTCATCAGGTTGCACACAAAAACCTTCGTCGCCTTCGACGCTGCCAGCGCCTCAGGAATCCCTCGCACCAGCAAATTCGTAATCAGCGACGTATAAAGAGACCCGGGGCCCAGCGTAATCAGGTCGGCATTCGCGATCGCCTCCAGAGTCTCCGGCAACGGCTCGGCAGTCTCCGGCTCCAGCATCAACTCCACAATGCTCTGCTTGCTGGCGGTTATGTTCGTTTCGCCCCACACCACCGAGCCATCGTCCATCTGTGCTGCCAACCGCACATTCGTATTCGTTGCCGGGAAGATTCGTCCCCTTGTCGCCAGAATTTGGGACGACATTTGTACGGCTTCCGCGAAATCCCCCGTAATCTGCGATAGCGCCGCTACGAAGAGGTTCCCGAAACTGTGCCCTTCCAGCTCTCCCTGATCGAAGCGAACCATGAACAGCTTCGACAGCAGATGCTCATCCTCCGAAAGCGCCACCAGGCAGTTCCGCACGTCACCTGGAGGCAGCATCTTGAAGTCCTTACGCAGCCGGCCGGACGATCCACCATCGTCAGTCACCGTCACCACTGCTGCAAGCTCGCCAATCACACCAGTCTCTGGACGGTCGCTACCCATACGTCTGTCCACAGTTGGCTGGCTATCCCCGGCCCGTCGCCCCTTCCGCCGGTCAGGAGCAGGAACATACCGCTTCAGCCCGCGCAGCAGCGTTGACAGCCCCGTGCCACCCCCTATGGCAACAACCCTCAAAGGCCGGTCTCCCAACCCATTCTTCCATGCGGCTGTATTCTCAAACGCCACGCAAATCCTCCATCACCCACTCATGTTAGCCGCTCTTGTCGTGCCGGTTGCTCGTCATTCTGAGGGCAGCGAAGAATCCCTGTATTTCGCCTTTGCCTGGTCCGAGCTCAGAACTAACAACTGGAATCGAAAAACGGTCAAGCCCAGGTCCTAGGCAAACCATTTATTATCAATGTCATAAGAGTGCCGAAGTATTATCTTCGGCCCGTTATAATAGAAACAGCAAGAAGAAAGGCCCCGAGAATGATCAGGGCTTTATCTTTTAGAATGAATACTTTGCAGATAAACTCCTTGTTTTCAGTATCTTAGCAAGGATGTATAAAGCTAAAGTATTTGTTTTGAAGACTTTGAGGCTTGAGGGGTACAGGGGTACCCCGGGAAAAGTAAAACCTAAACCTCCGGATAAAGCAGCTCGGTGAATCGCGGATCGTCCGCCATATCCTGGAAGTCCGAGTCCGACCGGGCCTGAATCCGGTTTCGTGGGTTTTGCCGGATCGCCTCCGTCAGGTGCTCCAGGCAGGTGTGCGAGTCGCCGGTCATACTGGCCAGCACCGCGAGACCATAGAACGCGTAGTCCGCCTTGTCGTTCTGTTTAAGAATCGACTGGAACTGTTCACGCGCGTCCTCATACTGCCCGTCGTTAAGCAGCGAGATCGCATAGTCATACTGCTCCTCGTTGCTCGTAAAGGTCGTCTTGCCCTTTGAAACCTGCTGTAGGCAGGCGTTGATATACATCCGGACGCGGTCCGCCAGATCGCCTGCTCCCGTAGACAGCATCTTGTCGAAGGCCGCGTGCGCCTTCTCAAACTTGCCTTCCTGCATCAGCCGCAGGGCGGCCTCATAGTGCGCCAGCACCTGTGCCCGTCCATCATCTACGGTTGCAGGAACGTTTCCAGCCAATGTGCGGGGCGCACGCTTCGTTGCAGCGGTACTTACAGTCTTGGTCTGTGACATGGTCAATCCTGGTGCCTGAGGCTCTCCTTGGCTAGCCGGAGTTAACGGAAGCCAAATTCTCTGTTTTGTTCTCGTCTCGGTTTTATACGCAGACCGCGCGCGAAGGTCAACTCGCCCACGGTTCGCTCATGTTAGCAGCAATTTGTCGAGGCCTACTTTCGTCCATACATAACGGGATTCAACTCAGGATCGTTATACATCTTCATCTGCCGGTACAGCTTGAACCGCCGCTTCCCATCGAGCACCTCGGACCACAAAGCATCCAGGCACGCCGCGAGATCGTCCCGCTGCTCTTCCAGTAGAGCCAGCCGCTCCGCGTTCCGTTGCCGGTGAGCCTCCGTTGCGCTCCCCCTATGCGCCTCCTCCCGCGTATGAAAAATCTTCAACGCCAGAATCGAAAGCCGGTCAATCATCAACCCCGGCGTCTCCGAGTGCAGCGGAGCCCGCTCATTCTGCTCCAGAGCATGCAGTAACCAGGAATCCATCTTCTCCACCAGGTCGTTGCGCCGCTGGTTCAGCCTGTCAATCGCCCGCTTCACTCCGGCAATATCTGCGTCCGTAGCTCCCGGATCACGAGCTTTGTCCTCCTCATGCCAGAGATCGAAGTTGGCCCTGTGCTGTGCCATCGCAATCGCCATAAGGCCATCTGCCTCTGCCCCGGCGATCTCGGTTCCATGCCAGGCCGCCGTGTTGTCGTCCTGCATCCGCACCATCATAAGAGCATCGAGCATACAAAGAGTCCTCCGGAAACTCTACCAGCTAACAAGGCAGTTGCCGGAACCGGCGAAACCAAGCAGACTAGACCCAGATCTCATGACCAGTTCCACCACGACCAAGCGGGTTCTAATCTATCGCCTCGGCAGCCTCGGTGACACACTCATAGCTCTCCCATCGCTCCATCTGATCGCGCGCGCCTTCCCCAATGCCGAACGCCGCATGCTGACCAACTTCCCGGTCAACGTAAAGGCTCCTCCAGCAGCCGCCATCCTCGACAACACCGACCTGGTCCACGGATTCTTCCGCTACGCCGTCGGCACACGCAGCCCGTCCGCCCTCGCCTCCCTCTGGTGGCAACTGCTACGCTGGCGCCCCGAAGTCCTCGTCTACCTCGCAGCTTCCCGCGGCATAGAAGCTGCCCGCCGCGACGCCGCCTTCTTCCGTCTCTGCGGCATCCGGCGTCTGGTCGGCATCCCGTTCACCCTAGACATGCAACAGAACCTCTGGCAGGAGCCATATCAGGCACTGGAACCTGAGGGCGCTCGGCTGGCCCGCAACCTGGCCGAAATAGGCGACGCCGACATCGACACCCCGGCAAGCTGGGATCTGCACCTGACACCCTCCGAACACGCGCGTGCCGCCGAAGCCCTCGCCCCACTGAGTGACCGCCCCATCATTGCCGTGAGCGTAGGAACCAAGGTCCAGTCCAAGGATTGGGGCCGCGATAACTGGCGCTCCCTCCTCATCCAGCTCGCCCGCCTATACCCCGGCCACGCCCTGGCCCTCACCGGCGCCCCCGAGGAGAGCGAAGCCAGCGAGTACGCCGCGGAAGGCTGGCGCCAGACCCCCGGTGCCCCCACAGTGAACCTCTGTGGCCAACTCACGCCTCGAGAAAGCGCAGCAGCCTTTGCCAGGGCGCGAATCTTCATCGGACATGACAGCGGCCCTATGCATCTCGCAGCGGCCGTCCAGACACCTTGCGTCGCCATCTTTGCCGCTCGCAATAAGCCTCGGGTCTGGTTCCCGTATGGCAGGCAGCACCGCGTCGTTTATCACCAGACTGACTGCTGGGGCTGCGCTCTCGAAAGTTGCATCAACGAGCGCAAGAGGTGCCTGACATCAATCACAGTCGAAGAAGTTGTCGGAGAGGTTCGTGCCACGCTCGGTTGACACTTCGGACACTGCCCGATGAGCCCTCCTCCGAAGAGTCGACGTAAAGGTGCGATGATGAACGTTGAGGAGATTTTTAGCGCATGTTGCCGGAACTGCATTCCGTTCTGAACCTGCTTGAAGGCGGGTTCGGCCAACTCAAAGTACTGGTTGTGGGCGACATCATGTTGGATCGCTACATACATGGTGAGGTAGATCGCATCTCGCCAGAGGCCCCGGTGCCTGTGATCCGTCATGCCCAGCGCTATGAGCGCGCAGGTGGCGCTGCGAACGTTGCGATGAATCTCGCCGGCCTTGGCTGCCAGACCTTTCTTGCCGGCTTCTGGGGCAGCGATACGGAGCAGTCCGAATTGGCCGCAATCATGGAGCACGCATCAATCGATACTGCACGGGTAGTTACCAGCTCTCTGCCGACTATCTCCAAGACCAGGATCGTCGGACGCAAGCAACAGTTGCTGCGTCTGGATATCGAGAGCCGCGATACTCATCCGGAAATTGAGTCACAGCGCCTCCTGGAGCGAGCTGCGGAGTTAGCTTCAAAGGTTCATGCTGTAATCCTCTCGGACTACGCAAAGGGCGCGCTCACAAATGCCTTATGTGAAGCGGTAATTCACGCGGCTCGTGCAGCCTCGATTCCTGTGCTGGCTGACCCCAAGACACCCGACTTCAGCAAGTACTCCGGAGCCACGACCGTGTGTCCGAACCTCGGAGAGCTTTCTGTCGCGACCGGCATTCCGGCACATCACACCGAGTCTTTGTTGGCGGCTGGACAAGCATTGGTTTCAGAGCATGAGTTCAAATTCCTGACCGTCACTATGAGCGAGAAGGGAATCAGCGTCCTTCGTCCTGACAGTACCTATCACTCACCTGCACGGGCACGAGAGGTCTTCGACGTGTCAGGTGCGGGAGATACCGTAATTGCAACCCTGGCTGCCAGTCTTGCCGGAGGTTTACAGGTTGAAACTGCCGTGGAGCTGGCCAACCTCGCCGCCGGGATCGTTGTTGGCAAGTCGGGAACGGTCCCTATCGCACGGCATGAGCTTATCGCAGCGCTCACCCCGAGTACTGGCCTCACTGTTGGTGAAAAAATTCTTGATCTTGAGCGCGTTCAGAAGCGCGTCGCGGATTGGCGTTCTGCTGGGGAGACTATCGTCTTCACAAACGGCTGCTTCGACCTGCTACACGTTGGCCACATCACGTTGCTCGAGGATTGCCGCCGCTTTGGGTCGAAGCTCGTGCTTGGGCTCAACGCGGACGTTTCCGTCTGCCGGCTCAAAGGTCCTACGAGGCCTATCGTTGGAGAGCGGGAAAGAGCGCGTGTGATGGCAGCGCTGGCTGCTGTTGACGCTGTAGTTCTGTTTGAAGAAGATACGCCGCTCGAGCTCATTCGCGCGCTCAGACCAGATGTTCTGGTTAAGGGTGGCGACTACACTGTCGAGACTGTTGTTGGTCATGAAGATGTCATCGCTGCCGGTGGTCGCGTTGAGATCGTACCCACGGTTGAAGGCTTTTCAACCACGAATATCGTGAAAAAGCTCACAGCGAATCCCGCAGAGCGCGAGGAGAGATAAAGTTGATCATCGTCACTGGCGGCGCAGGATTTATAGGAAGCAACCTTATCCATCAGCTCAATCAGACCGGCGAGCGCGACATCCTGCTGGTCGATAACTTTGCGCCTGCTTCCAATCTGACGGGTCCCAAATTTCTCAATCTCGCAGGGGCGGAGTATTCCGACTACATGGACAAACGCGAGTTCCGCTCTGCCCTGAAAGCCGGCGAGTTCGAGGGAACCAAAATTCGCGCCATCCTGCATCAGGGGGCCTGCTCCAACACCCTCGAAGACGATGGCCGGTACATGATGGACAACAACTTTACCTACTCGAAGGAATTGTTGCACTTTGCGTTGGGTTCCAAGATACCTCTTATCTATGCATCAACTGCTGCCGTATATGGAGCGAGCACAAGCTTCACTGAGGTTCCCGCGAACGAACGTCCACTTAACGTCTACGGCTACTCGAAGCTGGTCTTCGACAACTATGTACGCCGGTTGATTCCTGAGATGAAGAGCACCGTTGTCGGTTTACGCTACTTCAATGTCTATGGACCCCGCGAGCAGCACAAGGGCCGCATGGCGAGCGTCATTCACCATTTCACCCGGCAGCTCAAGGATACCGGCACCATCCGAATGTTTGAAGGCTCCGGTGGCTATGCGGACGGTGAGCAGCGGCGCGATTTCGTCTTCGTGAAGGACCTGGCGCGCATCAACATGTTTTTTGCCGGTCTATTGCCAGAAGGACCTCGCAAGGCTGTTCATGCTGTGGTCAACGCTGGGACAGGTGCGGCGCGGCCCTTCAAAGCCGTTGCCGAGGCGCTTATGCATGTGCACGGGCCTGGCAAGATTGATTACATCCCGTTCCCGGGCGATCTGAAAAATCGTTACCAGCACTACACCCAGGCCGACGTTGCAGGGCTGCGGGCGGCGGGTTATGAGGATCCATTTACCAGTCTGGAAAACGGAGTGAAGCAGACGTTTGCCGAGGAGCCTGCGCTGTAGGAAGAGAGTCGACCGCGGATTTTCACGGATAGGCTCGGACCAAGGTTAGCCTCGCACCAGTAGATAGATGCCATAACCCGTTTGTTTGTAAGGCTAAGATATTGATTCGGACGCTTCTGGAAGACGCTTCTCGAAGAAGAGAATTCGGAAGGGAAGTGGCCCCCTATAACGAATCAGCGCCTCGATGGAGTGATGGTGAGAGCGCTGGGGCTCGAACCCAGGACCAACGCCTTAAAAGGGCGATGCTCTACCAACTGAGCTACGCTCTCGAACAACCACACTACCAACTTAGCACAAATGGACGAGTAAATCCGTGCTACGGATCTTCCATTGATGTCAGGATGTGAGTCCATCGAAACACCCGAGAATGCCTTGTTCGGGGCAGGGGTTAATCAGCGCAGTAGGGATCGAGAAAGTCACAGCATAATAGGTCACACTTAAGTCGCACGGCCGATTGATTGACTTGAAGTTACGCCCGCAGTAGCCTCAGGCTATTGCATAACAAAATGTGCAGCCTCTCGTGTAGAGATACCAAGTACAGTTTTCAAATGACGTTGGTTTAATGTCGTTATCAAGATGTACAGGACGAGAAATTATGGATCCGCGCGCAGAAAAGATGGAAGACCTGGACTCCGCAGAGACGCCTGAAGATGTAGCCGTGCTTTACTCCTGGGCGAACCTGCATGGAGCGAAATATCGGGATTTTTCTGCGTCGCGACGTGAATATCGTGCGCAATTGAGACACCGCGCCGCTGAACAGGTTCGTGAGCAGGCGCTGCTTGCCCAGGCTGAGGCGGAGGCGGCAGCTGCGGCAGCAGACTCAGCAGCGCGCAAAGCCGCCGAGGCTGCACAGGGCCAGAATTCTGATTCATCGATGCAGCGGGTACTACGTGAGGCTGAGGAGGCGGCCCGTACCGCAGCTGCCGAGCGCGTAGAAGCGGCTCGCAGAGCCGAAGCCGCTGCCGTTGCCGAAGCCGCCGCGCGCAGGGAAGAGCGAGAGATCGCGGAGGCTCATGCTTCGGCACAACGACAGGCTGCTCGCTATGCCGAGTCAGAGATTCGCCGTCGGGAGATGAGTGGCGGACAGGTTCCAGGGCACCTCTCCGATCCATACACACCGCAGACGCAGGTCTCGCCGCTTCCGACCGCCGTGCCGCAGTCATTAGCACCTTCAGTCGGCACTGCATCTCAGGCGTCATCGAGTCCCCTTCCTGAGACGGCCTCAAATTATCCCCCGGTGCCCAGAGCGGCCGAGTCCGCTTCTCCTCCTCCCCCTCCTTCCGTGGCACCTGTCAAGCCAGCGTATTCTTTCTCACCATTACCGGTCACTCAACGTCGGCCGCTTGGGTACAGTCCGGATGAAGCTTCTGGTGTTCGGCAGATTTATCGTGGGCCAGAGTTCGAAATACCAAAGACAGCGGAGTCTACTGTTGAACCCACGAGACCGGAGATCCATTCGCTTAGCCGTGCTTCGTTTGTGCCGCCACCCGCGATAACCGGTTCCTCTTCTGTATCCGTACCCTCTCCAGCCATCAAGCACTTGTCGGAGAAGCCCAGTTCCGCCCAGCGGGCTGCCGTCTCTTCCGATGTGCCAAATCCGGTGACCGGGGGCAAGAGACATACCGATCCGAAGCCTCTATGGACGCGGCATTCTCAACCGGATTCCGGCTCCTCAGGAGAACGAACCGTGGGGTGGCCTTCGATAGAGCAGCCGCCAATGACGTTTGATTCTGGATTCGAAAACCGCCGTGACGAGCCCGTTGATATGGCTCTGCCGAGCATCGCTGCGCCAAGACCTGTGGCTCCGCCTCGTCCAGTGTCTCCGCCGCCATTAGCCTCCCCCAGGCCGGTCTCGCCGTTTTCGCAGCCGCCAGTTGCGCCTGAACCCGTCCGCGGACGTCGTGCGCAGGACGACTTCGGCTATCAACCGGTTTCTTCCTACGCCGATCCGCCGCAGCGTACGCCGGAGTCTCTGCCTGAATCGTCAACTGTCTCATCGGCCCAACGGGCCGCTTTTGGATCCGGTCCCGCGTGGCTCTACGCACCGCCCGCGTCTGGCCCCGTCAAGCCTGCGGTACCCGCTCAGCTTCCTCAGCAGTCTTCCGTGGCGGAAACACTGCAGCACTCGCGGGAACGTGTCGCTGCACGGTGGTACGCTCTCAAGGGAGTCTTTGAGCAGCCCGGACAGGAACAGCTTGAAGTAGCTCCGGTTCGCCAGAAGGAGACGAAGACTCCCGTTCTGGCGGTCTTCTCCTTAGCCGGTGGCGTCGGCAAGACAAGCCTGGTTGCCACCGTGGGACGGTCACTCTCCTCGCTTGGTGAAAAAGTGCTGTTGACGGACACCACGTCCCATGGTCTGCTCCCATTCTACTTTGGCGCGAGCGAACTTCGCCCAGGAACGGTACGTACGTTTTCGCCGCCAAGCGGCAGCACCGACGCACCGATCTACCTGGTTAGCTATGACGTCGATCAAAAGATAGGCGACGAGGCTGCGCAGAACTACCTGATCGAAGAGATCATCAATAACAGCCGTGGCACTCATCGTATTCTGCTGGATCTGACATCGTACTCGGGCTGGATTGTCCGCCATATGGCGCGTATGAATCCGACCATCCTTGTGCCACTGGCGCCGGACATGAATTCGGTCATCAGTCTGCAATCCATCGAGAAGTACTTCCACGGCGCTGTTGATGGAGACGGGCGGCAGCTTCAGCCTTACTATTTGCTCAACCAGTTTGATGCCTCGCTGCCACTGCATCTGGATGTGCGCGAGGTGCTGCGCCGCCAACTCGGCGACCGCCTCTTACCCTTCGTCATTCGTCGCGCTCCTGCCGTCAGCGAAGCTCTGGCTGAAGGCATGACTGTGGTTGACTATGCACCCGAGTCGTCCGTGTCGGAGGACTATCTGAACATCGCCACCTGGCTCCGCACCATCGCAGCACCGGCCACTGCCGGCTTCCGCAACGTGCGATGGAGTGAACGATGACGAAGCCGTTTCTATGGCAGAAGTTTGAGTCCGGTGACGCTCTCTTCTTCCATATCCTGCGTTTTTGCATTCTAATCAGCGGTCTCGTTCTTCTTGGCTTTACCGGAATACTGGAGTTGACCTGGCCCCAGCAGTTGGTGCTGGGTATCCTCACGATCCTGGTTGCTATTTGGATGGATCGTAGTTCGAGCTCCTACCTCGTTACCCTGACCCTCATGTTGGTGTCGGGTTACTCGACGTTTCGTTATGGATTCTGGCGGATCGCGACGACCACCAAATTCTTTCTCGATCCCGGTTCGACATGGAGCTTGCTGGACGGCTTCTTCATGTGTCTTCTCCTGATCGCTGAAGCTTACGCCTTCGTCATTCTGTTCCTTGGTTACCTGCAGACGGTGTGGCCGTTGCGTCGCACGCCGGTCCCTCTGCCGGACGACCCCGAAAAGTGGCCGTCTGTCGATCTGCTGATCCCCACCTACAATGAGCCGCTCAGCGTCGTGAAATACACTGCGCTCGCAGCGATGAACATCGACTGGCCGGCCGACAAGCTCAACGTCTACATTCTCGACGACGGGAAACGGGAGGAGTTCCGCAAATTTGCGGAAGAGGCCGGAATTGGCTATATGACGCGTGACGACAACGCGCATGCTAAGGCTGGAAACATCAACCGTGCGCTGGCCCGGCTCGACGCTCCATTCGTGGCCATCTTTGACTGCGATCACGTTCCGACAAGAAGTTTTCTGCAGGTCACTTTGGGTTGGTTTCTGCGCGACAGCAAGCTGGCGATGTTACAGACGCCGCACCACTTTTATTCGCCCGATCCATTCGAGCGTAACCTGGGCCAGTTCCGCATCATTCCTAACGAGGGAGAACTCTTCTACGGCATTGTGCAGGATGGCAATGACTTCTGGAACGCTACTTTTTTCTGCGGCTCCTGCGCATTACTCCGCCGCACGGCGCTGGACGAGATTGGTGGCATTGCTGTTGAAACAGTGACCGAAGATGCGCATACCTCACTGCGTATGCAGATCAACGGTTGGAATACGGCTTATATCAACATTCCACAGGCTGCCGGCCTCGCGACTGAGCGCCTTAGTGGACACGTGAAACAGCGCATTCGCTGGGCGCGCGGCATGATCCAGATCATGCGCACGGACAACCCTCTCTTTGCTCGTGGACTGAAGCCGGCGCAGCGGCTTTGCTACTTCAACGCAATGTCGCACTTTCTCTACGCATTCCCGCGGCTGATCTTCCTGACTGCCCCACTAATCTATCTCATCTTTGGGCACGTCAACGTACCTGGATACTGGGCCGCTATTCTCGCCTATGCCCTACCTCACCTTGTGTTGTCGAACATCACGAACTCGCGTATTCAGGGCCAGCATCGCCACTCATTCTGGAACGAGATCTACGAGACGGTGCTTGCGCCCTACATCTTTCTGCCCACGATGCTCGCGCTGGTTAATCCGAAGTTTGGCAGCTTCAATGTCACCGCCAAGGGCGGCGTAGTAAACCGCAGGTTCTTCGACACTCGAATCGCGCAACCTTTCCTCTTTATGCTCGGCATCAATGTAGCCGGCGCGCTGATGGCAATTCCACGGTTCTTCTACATCCCCCTGCCTCTCATCAGCGAGTTATATGATGGCACCCATCCCGGAACCATCGTGATGAACCTGATCTGGGTCTGCTTCAACGTCGTCATCTTGGGTGTCTGCACTGCTGTTGCCTGGGAGAGCCAGCAGCGTCGCCAGACCGTGCGAGTTTCTATGTCTGTTCCATCCACGGTCCACCTTGCAAACGGAACTGCAATCGAAGGTGTCACCTCAGACCTATCCAGTGGCGGTGTGATGATGCGCATGGATCGCGACTTTACCGCCTCTCCCGGGGACTCCATCAAGATGACCTTTCCTGTTCTTGATGGACATGCGACTTTACCCGCCACTGTCATCGCCGTCAGCGGCAATGTGCTTCGTACGCAGTTTGACCCGCTTAGCCTCCAGGAGGAGGAAGCGCTGACGATGGTGCTCTACTCGCGTGCAGACACATGGCTGAACTGGGGCGAAACACGCGAACCCGATCGCCCAATGAGGAGCCTGGGCCGCATCTTCCAGTTGTCCATGCATGGGCTTTCGCAAACGATACGAGGATTGATGAAGACGAAGAAAAGTCCGCCAAAGGGCAGACTTGCTACAAGCATTGCGCCGCTGCTATTTGTTCTCCTGCTGGCAGGCACCAAACTTGCGGCACAGGTCACTACAAACCCAAGTGTATCGGTTCAAACCGATTCCCGTGATACAGCACCGAATGGTGTCGTGCAGGGCCGCGTACCAGCTCCGGGCACATTCGATAATGTCTTTAGCCTGACAGATATTGGCGTTCCCGAGACTATTGTGCTTCGCGGCGTCGATGCTTACCACACTGTCTACTTCTCGCTGCCCCAGACTCAGGTCGTCAAAACCGCGACCATGCAACTGCACTATCACTTTTCGCCGGGGCTAATTCCATCTCTCAGCCACCTAAAGGTGAGCCTGAATGGAACTCTCTTCGCCACTTTGTCAGTCACGGCGAAACAGTCTCCCGTCAGTCCGACGGCCGAATCAGGTGCAGCAGACAACCAAGCTGTTGTCACCCGCAACGAGAACAACACTCTGCTCGAGGCTACCTTGACGCTTCCCGCCGAGATGCTCGTTCGTGACAACCAACTCACCTTTGAGTTTGTTGGGCACTATACCCTCGATTGCGAAGATCCATCTCACACCACTCTGTGGAGCCACATCGATCCCACAACGACCATCGAACTGGCTGGTTCGCTGCTTCCTCTCCACGACGATCTTAAACTGCTGCCACTTCCTTTCTACGACTCTGCCGTAAACCTGAATCCTATAGTCCCCATCGTCTTTCTCGGTCAGCCGTCACCGAAGGCACTTCAGGCGGCTGGTATCGTTTCTTCGTGGTTCGGCGTCCTTACGGATTTTCGCGCCGTTCGCTTTCCTGTCTCTGTAGGGTCAATTCCTTCTGGCAACGCTATCGTCATTAGCGAGAACGCTGCAGAGCTTCCTGCTGCCCTTAAGATCAGCACCGGTTCTGGCCCGACGGTCGCGATGCGATCTAACCCGATCGATCCCTACTCGAAGCTTCTTGTATTGACCGGCGACAATCCAGACGATCTGCTGACCGCGGCGATGGCAATGGCATTACAACGGGATATGCTGCACGGCGATCAGGTGCGCATCTCTTCCTTGAAGTTGCCAGAACCCCGGCAACCTGACGATGCGCCGCGCTGGATGAGCACGGAAAAGATCACCTATCTTGGCGACATTGCTCAAACCGCCGATTTGCAGACTGATGGCTCCAATCCTGTGCGTGTCTACATGCGCGTCCCGCCCGCTCTTTACTACGGAGCCTTGCGAAATCTCGGTTTTCACCTTGGGTATCGCTACAACGGCGTCCCCATCTCAAACGAGAGCACGATGCAGGTGTATATCAACGACGCTTATGTCAGCTCGACTCCGCTGCCGCATACTGAGAAGGCCTCGGCCCATCTCGAGACGATCGTTCCGATCCCCGTTGCTAACATGCGTCCGTTTTCCAACACGATGCTGATGCGGTTCATTTTTCTGCTGGCCAAAAAGGGAAGATGCGAAGACACAGCCCCATATAATCTTCAAGGCGCCATCCTTAAGGATTCCTATCTCGATATCCGCGATATCCCGCACTGGGCTGTTATGCCGAATCTTGAACTCTTTTCGAACGCTGGCTATCCCTTTACCCGCAGAGCAGACTTAACGGATACCGCGGTCGTCCTGCCGGACAATCCCGGCCCAGAGGAGATTGAGACCTATCTCACCTTCATGGGGCACTTTGGCGGCCAGACCGGTTTCCCCGTGGTGAACGTCACCGTGACCAATGCAGAGGGGATGAGGACCGACCATCACAAGGACTACCTGGTGATCGGCACAGTCGATGATCAACCGGCCCTTGCCAAGCTTAACCCCTCGCTGCCGGTGATGATCGATGGCAGCGGGCTCCACATTCAGGATACCCAGGGTTTTTTTGCCCGGTTGCAGCATGCGTGGTGGAAGGTGCACAGCTCGGACCGCATCCAATCTGGTCAACTCGAAACAGCTGGCGGTCTTCCCGATGTTCTTATCGAAGGGATCGAGTGGCCCAACGGGTCGAGCCGATCGGTTGTCGTCGTCGCGTTGCGCGATAAGACCGTCGTTCCTAATTTTTTATCAGTCTTTCTCAAAACCTCGCAATCCTCGGACATCTCGCAATCAGTCAGCGTGCTGCACGGCAAACGATTCGTTTCCTACAGGATTGGGAACGATGTCTATTGGGTAGGTTCGTTGTCCTGGTGGATCCGCCTCAATATGCTTTTTTCCGAGTTCCAGTGGCTGATGGTCATCTCTACAATGATCTTCTGCTTCCTGATGGCGGCGATTCTCCGCGCTCTTCTGCGCAGACGGGCCCGCGTTCGCTTGCAAGGAGACTTCTAGGAGTACATGGGCCATGCGGGGAGAACCATCATGGCATTAATTAGCCTCGAACCGTTTATACGCGCTATCCGGAGACGGCTATCAGGACTCGTTGCCATCGGTTTCGTGCTTGGTATCTCCCTTGAGATTGGCTGCCGCGCTCAACAGCCTTGGCCGATGTGGGAGAGCTACACACACCGCATGATCGATTCTCAGGGCAGGGTCATCGATCACAGCGCACTCGACCGCACTACTAGCGAAGGCCAGTCTTATGCGATGTTCTTTGCGCTTGTCGACAATGACCGTCCGCGCTTCGAGAAGCTATTGAACTGGACCGAGGTCAACCTCGCTAGCGGCGATCTCGGCCAGCATCTCCCCGCATGGAGTTGGGGAAAGAAACCTGACGGAAGTTGGAAGATACTCGATCAGAATCCTGCCGCCGATGCAGATCTTTGGATCGCATACTCGCTGCTTGAAGCAGGCCGCTTGTGGCACGAACCGCATTACGACAAGCTTGGTTCCCTCATGATGGCCCGCATTGCACAGCAGGAGGTCGTCTACGTCCCCGGACTCGGCACGACACTCCTATCCGGCCCTGTCGGATTTCATCCGAATGCGGAGACCTGGCTGTTGAACCCCAGCTATTTTCCTCCACCTGTACTCGCCCGTTTTGCCCAGGCGATGCCCAGTGGTCCTTGGGGTGCCGTTCTTGATTCACTGCAATCCATCCTCGACCAGGGGTCGGGAGCCGGTTTCGTAATGGACTGGGTCTCTGCAGGTTCAGTCATCCAGCCATCCGTGGCGCCATCGCCTCTCGCTTCTGCTGGTCAGGATGTGCCAATTGGAAGCTACGACGCAATCCGTGTCTATCTGTGGCTTGGTATCGCAGATCCGCAGACTCGCGGCACTCGCGCGCTCTTCAGTAAAGTTCCCGGCATGGCGACCTACCTCAAAACCCATAGCATGCCACCTGAGAAAGTCGATAGCACAGGGAGAATCATCAGCCCGAATGGCCCTCCGGGCTTCTCGGCTGCTGTATATCCCTATCTGCAGGCCCTCGGCATGAATGCGCAAGCCAAGGCCCAGATCGATCGTCTCGCCGCTACAAAAGATGCCTCTACTGGTCTTTATGGCCGAGACGCAAGTTACTATGACCAGAACCTTGCTCTCTTCGCTACAGGATGGTCCGAACAGAGGTACCGGTTTGATCGTGATGGGAGGCTTAGGGTGGGGTGGAAGTAGTGGCAACGATTGCTGAATCAGGCATTATCAAAACAGTAAATACCAGAATAAAACGGTACAAATCCGTAAAAAAGCGGTAAGCTTCGGAAGGACAGCATAGGTGCCTCGATGCTGATTCGCAGCGTCGTGCATCCGAGCGAATCTATGAAGAGTGTTGCGTCAATTCGGCCTTTGGCGGCAGCCATATTATTTGGCGCGCTTGCCTGCACGTTGGTCCCGGTCGCAGCGTATGCGCAGGCTGGTGAGTCGGCGACTCAGACATTGCTCGATAAGGCACACGCCTTCGAGGTTCGGGGCCGCATGGATATGGCTACGCAGACGTGGCAGCAAGTCCTGCTCGCCGATCCGGTAAATGTTAATGCATTGGCCGGTCTTGCCCGCGCTGCCAAACTGAGCGGTAATACTTCGCTAGCCAGTACCTATCTGGATCGCCTGAGAGCGATCAATCCAAACGATCCCAATATCTCCCACATCGAGAATATGGGCGCGCAGGATAGCCAGGCGGCGCAGCTTCAGCAGGCGGGGAAGTACGCCCAGGCTGGGCAGTATGCGCAGGCGATGGCGATCTATCGCCAAGTCTTTGGCAGTGTGCCTCCCGCTGGTGACTGGGCCCTCGCCTACTATGAGACCGAAGCGGCCACTGAGGACGGCCGTGCTCACGCCATCACAGGTCTGCGGTCGCTGGTCGAGAAGTACCCCAACGACTCGCGGTATCAAATCGCGCTGGGCCGCATCCTGACCTACAATCCACAGACTCGTGCCGAGGGTCGCAAGCTTCTCGAGCGTCATCCCGACAGCCCTCAGGCAGTCGAGGCTTTACGTCAGTCGCTCGTATGGGACTCGTCTAATCCGGCCTCAGCAGCCGATATAAAGGCCTACCTCGCCAAGCATAATGATGCTCAACTGAGTCAGGCTCTGCGCAACCAGCCCAAGCCCAGCGCTGCGCGAGGCCCTTCCCAGACCCCTGAGCAGATCGCACGTAACGCTCAGGAGCAAGAGGCCTACAACGCGCTTAATGCAAAGCGTCTCGATGATGCCGAACTGCGATTCAAGGCCATCCTCGCGAGTGAGCCGCAGAATCCCCGCGCTCTGGCGGGTATGGGCTATGTGCGGATGCAACAGTCCAATTTCGGTGGGGCGATCAGCTTCCTGGAACAGGCTAAGCAGTACGGAGCACGGGATACTGGGCTGGACACGGCGCTCGAAACCGCTCGTTTCTGGTTCACCATGGGTGAGGGAGCGATTGCCCTTAACGAAAACGACCTCACCACCGCAGAGCAGAAGTATCAAGCCGCGCTTGCGATGCGGCCTGCCAGTACGGAGGCACTTGAAGGTCTTGGCGGCACACTGCTTAAGGCGCAACAGCCTGAAGCAGCGATCCAGATCTTCGATCGTTATGTTAAAGCAAAACCCACGTCTGCCGCTGCATGGCGCGGACTATTTATGGCGCAGTACAACGCGGGTAATGCCCCGCAGGCTTTATTGACCGAGCGCCGTATCCCGCCTACCGTTCACAGTCAGTTAATGAAGGATCCCGACTTCCTTCGGACGCTCGCCTCTGCCTACTCAGCCGTGGGGCGCGATGCCGATGCGCAACGTATCCTTCGCAGTGCACTCGATCTGCCGTTTCCTCCGGGAGCGCACGGACTCCAGGTTGAGACACAACTTCAGTACGCCAGCCTGCTTCAGCAAGCCAATCATCTCGATCAGGCTGCCGGGCTCTACCGGCAGGTGCTCGCGATAGATATGAGCAATGCACAAGCCTGGCAGGGTCTTGTCCGTGTCTATCACGCGATGAAACAAGACGCCCACGCAGTGGAGGCGCTCGGCAATATGCCGCCATCTGCGTATCAGGCCGCCATGCGAGACCCAGGCTTTCAGGTTACAGTCGCCTCTATCTACCAGGCCCAGAACAAACTCGACATCGCGCAGGACATCCTGGAAAAGTCTGTAGCCCAGCAGGTCAATGCAGGGAAGAAGCCCAGCGCGGCCGTTCTGCTCCAACTTGCCGGCATCTACTTGCTCCGTAATAATCCGCAACAGGCCTACCCCATCTATCGCCAGGTTCTCGCTGAAAATACGGACCATCCCGATGCGTGGAAAGGCCTGCTCTCCACTCTTCACGCTGCCGGTCGTGATCAGGAGGTACTTGCCCAGGTCCAGCAGATACCGCCGGCTGTGCGCACACAACTCGAGTCCGACGTTGAGTTTCTCCAGACGATGGGCGCTGTCTACAGCGCTCTCGGACAACCTCAGCAGGCAAGGGTCTTCATCAACCGCGTTCAGCAGCACTACGCGCTGCAACATACATCGGCTCCGGCCGATATTGACATTCAGGATGCCTGGCTCCTATTTAATGGTGGCAACGACGCAGGACTTTACCGCCAGTTAATGCTGCTGGGCGGTCGTCAGGACTTGTCCGATGAACAGCGCCGCACCGTTCAAACCATCTGGACCAACTGGGCAGTTCGCCGTGCCAATCAGGCTGCCGCTGCTGGTGATATCAAACGCTCGCTTGCCATTCTGAATGCTGCTGCAAAGTCTTTCCCGGATATCCCCGGCGTGCTTCGTGCGCTCGCTTCCGGCTATGCCCGCGCAGGATTGCCCAAACAGTCTGTCGCGATCTTCAAGGCTCAGGACATGACCTCAGCCTCCGCCTCCGACTACAAATCCGCCGTCGGTGCCGCTCTTGCCGCAGGAGACACGAAGATCGCCGAAACGTGGTTGCGCTACGGCCTCGACGCCTTTCCCAAGGATGCTGAGATGCTTAACCTCGCGGCAAAGTTTGAGCAGGCCCGCGGCAATAGCACTCGAGCAGCAGATTATTTTAAGGCCTCGCTCGCTGCTCTTCCTCCTGGTGACCCTGGCGCCGAACTGGCCAACGAACTCAGCCAGCCCATGCCCGTAGCTCGCCTGCCCAAGCCTGCCGAGCCTCAGGATCTCGCCACTCTTCTAAGTACGCCGGATTCTGCCGATGCTGGCACACACCCAACCCAGCCAGCCCCTCCATATCTGCCTAGCTACTCCAACTCCTATGGGCAGGCTCCGGTTCAGGTCAATAATGGTTCCGTCTATATCTATAACGGAACGTCCAGCGTTGTACCGCAATACATGGCCAACCCCAGCTCTCGTTCCCAGCAACAAGGCTCAGGTGGATCGACTTTAAAGGATTACGTTCCGCAGGCTGCTGCCGTCCAATCGCCAGTCTATCCAGCTGCTGCACAGGAGATCGTCTCCGCTCAGGACTATCAGCGCCGACAGATTTTAGCCGCAACGCAGCAGGCTGAATCGCAGCCGCTTCCCATCACCGTTGACCCTCCGCAGCAGGAGGTCTACGGCCCTTACGTTCCTTACACGCCGCTTTCACAAAATGCTGGCTATACGCCATCGCCGGTTGCAGTACAGCTCGGCGACAGTAGCCCACGACCTGCGCCAGTACAAGCCGAAGTCACTGACGTGCTGCCCACGGCGCGCTATGTGCCAAACGCTCACCCCAATTCTCATTCCGGCCCAGTGCTGATGGGGCAGAGCAATCCGCCAGCGGATACGCTCACGACGCAGAATGCTCAATATACTGGCCAGTCTCAACCCCCCGGTGATAGCAACGGTCAGCAATATCCGCAGCCTGGCATATATGCACATACCCCCGCGCGCCGCCGAACATCTCAGCCAGCGGCTCGCCAGAGCGCTCCTCCCCCTCCTTCTTCTCTCCCATCACTCAACTATCCCAACGTTCCCCAGCCCCTCAATGACTCAGGGTACCCATCGTTGGGGGCGCCGGTTGCACAAGGAACGCCTCCCTCCGATGCGGACCTTGTCGCAAAAAGTGTCCCACCTCTGCGAGGGTCCTATGATCCGAACGCTACAGTTCCCGGAGGGCCGCTCTCGCAGCGTGCAAAGACTGAACTTGAGCTGGCGGCACTCGAAGGCTCCTACAGTGGCTGGGTTGGGGGCACAGGGTACGCTCGCTATCGTAGCGGCACTGCAGGGTTCGACCGCCTCACCGACCTTGAGGCTCCATTCGAGGCCTCAGCGGTTTTGGGTAAATCGGTGCGTTTGACAGTCGTCCCAAAAGCCGTCTTCCTCAACTCCGGCACTATCGATAACACATTTTTCCAAAACTCCACGGGCGTCATTCCAATCCTCGGCACTTTACCCGCAAACGCCCTGAACGCACCAGCGCAACAATTCGCCAGTGGTGTTGGTGGTGAATTGCAGCTGACAACTGCGAACATCGGTCTGGCCGCTGGCTATACTCCCTATGGATTTCTGGTGTCGAACATCACCGGTCGCGTGCAGTGGCGTCCGATGGGTGGCCACTTCACATTCTTTGGCGACCGGGATTCGGTCAAGGATACGCAACTTTCCTACGCTGGTCTTCGCGACCCTGGCAGCATCTCACCGATCTTCGCTGGCAATATCTGGGGTGGAGTCATCTCAACTGGCGGAGGTCTCCGTCTTGACCTGGGCAGCGAGCGCGCTGGGCTCTATGTCTCCGGAGATGGTGCTGTCCTCAACGGCTTTCACGTCCTCGAGAATCGCAAGTTTGAGGGTCTAATGGGCTCTTATTTCCGTGTGAAGAACTGGCCCGGCTATGGCAGCCTGAACATGGGCGTCGGATTCTTCGGAATGCATTATGAAAACAATCAACGCGGAATGACCTACGGACAGGGAGGCTACTTCAGCCCCAACGTCTATTTCCTGGCCTCAGTTCCGGTCACCTACAACGGCTACTACAAGACTAACTTCCACTACACCATCGACGGCAGCATAGGTGTACAGACATTCCAGGAAGAAAGCGCACCCTACTATCCGCTCGACCGGCCATTGCAGACAGGTTCCGGCAATGCGTTCTACCAGCAGAACAGCGACACAGGGTTAAACTACGCAATCAACGCCCAGGGCTCCTACCATGTTGCCGAGCACTGGTACGTAGGCGGCTACCTCATCGCTAACAATACGAACAACTACAACACGGTCTCCGGGGGGTTCTTCGTCCGGTACACCTTCAAGCCGCAATATCCAACTGAAAGCTACCCCACAGGCCTCTTCCCGACAGCTGGCTTCCGCCCCCTTCGCGTTCCGTAGCCACAGCCACGACAGCGCGAACCGTTCAGATATAAAATCAAAGAACACCAAAATTTAGTTCAGCGCAATCCCCCGAAGAGATTCTCTTTAGGTCTGATTTTTCTTGAACTGTAACGTCCTTCGTCGTATAACTCTGGCACGCAGATCACCTCAATTCCGGCGTGGCTCCACGCCATTCGGTCTAAGAGAGTCGTGCGCAAGGGGCTTCATGATCGGCTGCACTGTTCCACTGCGAAGAGTCCGCAAGCATCTCTTCGTCTCTGCCGTCCTCGCTGTCATTACTTCGTCGCCGCTATTCGCCGCCAAGCCGGAAAGCGTTCCGGACTGGGTTCGCACTGCCGCTACGCAAAAGCTTCCGACCTACTCGCCAGAGACCAACGCAGCGATCCTTCTCGATGACACGACCTACTCTGTCTCCCCCGATGGAAGCGCCGTCGAGCACTACCGCTCCGTCATAAAGATTCTCCGACCACAGGGTAGAGACGAGGCCATCGTCTACGTGCCCTTCGATCACGACACGAAGATTCTCTCTCTCCATGTCTGGAGCATCGGTCCTGACGGACACGAATATGAGGTCAAGGATAAAGAGATAGCAGAATTCGGTTATCCAGGCCAAGGCAATCTCTTTGAAGACATCAAATTCAAGGCAGCCCGCGCGCCCGGCCGCGATCCAGGTGGCATCGTCGCCTATGAATACGAACAGCGCGTCCTTCCTTACCTGACTGAGAAAACCTGGCACTTCCAGAGTGACACTCCGCGCCTCCATCAGGTCTTCACACTCGAGCTTCCCCCTGGCTATACCTATGGCACAGTATGGACTCACCACGAGCAGGCCAAGGTCATCGACCTTGAGCACCGGCGTTGGCGCTGGGAGATGAATGACACTCCTGCCATCGAACTCCAGCATGTTCAGATGCGTCCTTCCGAGATGGCTCTCGCCGGCCGTATGACCGTGCATTACGCCCCGCCAGGAGCTACCGCAGCAATTCAGGGGTCGTGGCAGGGTATCGGTGAGTGGTATCAGACTCTCTCGAAAGACCGCATTCTTCCTACCCCCTGAGATCGCCGCTAAGGCAAAAGAACTGACTGCCGGCAAGACGGATTTCTACGACAAAACCGAAGCCATCGCTGAATTCGTCCAGAAGCAGGTTCGCTACTTTGTCATCGAGATGGGCATCGGCGGCTACCAGCCCCACTTCGCTGGCGACATCTTCCGCAACCGTTATGGAGACTGTAAAGACAAAGCGACGCTGCTCTCTGCCATGCTCTCCGCCGTCGACATTCACGCTGCGCTTGTAATGGTCGACACCCGGCGCGGCGTTATCGATCCCGACGCTCCTTCCATCGTAGGCAACCATATGATCGCGGGTATCGAAATCCCCAAGGGGTATACCTCGCCGAAGCTTCGCAGCGTCGTCACCGCAAAGACAGGCCGTCAGTACCTCATCTTCGATCCCACATGGGAGAAGACCGCCTTCGGCCAGCTTGAGCATAATCTCCAGGGCAGCTATGGCGTTCTGATGGAGGGCAGCGACAGCCAGGTCATCAAGTTTCCGCTCCTCGCACCAGAACTCAACACCATTCGCCGCACAGCCAGCTTCGCGCTCCAGCCCGACGGCTCCCTGAAAGGCACCGTCACCGAGAAGCGCTTCGGCGATGTCTCCGAACGCCGTCGAGCCCTCTACACCTCTGGTGACGCCAAAGAGCAGAGTGACTCTCTGGACCATCTCCTCGAGCAGGACTTCACTACCTTCAAGGTCTCCGATGTCAAAGTCGAGAACGCTGAAGCTCTCAACAAGGATCTCACCACGACCTTCTCGCTCAATGCTGATCGCTTCGGTAAAGTGATGGGGCCACTTCTCATGGTGCGTCCGCGCGTCCTTGGTAGCGAGGGCCTCTATGCCGAGCACAAAACGCGCCGCATCCCGATCGACCTGAGGGAGACCATGCAGGCAACCGACGACTACGACATCGAGCTGCCCCCCGGTTACGCAGTTGACGAGATCCCTGAGCCCGTCAAGGTCGACATGGGCTTTGCCGCCTACGAGAGCTCCAGTCACGTCAAGGACAACGTTCTCCACTATAGCCGCACCTATACCGTCCGTGAGGTCACTCTTTCCCCTGATCGGTACAGTGACCTCCAGAAACTGGCAGGCGTCATTGCTGCCGACGAACAAAGTAGCGCCGTCCTCAAAAAGAAGTAGCCACTAAACGAAAGTCAGCCTCGCTGCTGAAATGAAAGAAGGAACGACCCTAAGATGAACCGCACCTCAAGCTCTCGCCTCCTCCGAGCTGTACTCCTTGCCACACTTATCGGCCTTACCGCCCCCCTGGCCCGCGCCGACCAGTGGACAGTCCCTACCAAAGAAGAGCTTTCTATGACCTCACAACCCGAGGTCCCGGGCGCCGCCGCCGTCTATCTCTATCGTGAAGAGAAAACCGAAGACGATCTGCACATGTTCAGCATCTACATTCGTCTCAAGGTCCTTACTGAGAAGGGCAAGGAATATGCCAACGTTGAGCTGCCATACTCGAAGGGCGAGGGGGGCATCAGCGTCAACGATATCGCCGGCAGGACCATTCACCCTGACGGCACCATTATTCCTTTCACCGGAAAGCCCTACGACAAACTCATCGAAAAAACCCAGAGTCTGCGCCACATGGCCAAGGTCTTTACGCTACCCGACGTCGAGGTAGGCAGCATCATCGAGTACCGATACACCCGTCGGATGGATGATCACTGGTTTATGGCTCCCAGCTGGTACGTTCAATCCGACCTGTACACCCGTAAAGCTCACTACATGTGGAAGCCGACCGACAAACAGCTCGTGACCAATGACGATCGCGGCCAGCTCACGAGCATGGTCTTCTGGTTTCCCGTCCTGCCTGCAACGGCAGACTTCAAAAATACCCGCCTCCCAGCCAGCGGCATAGGAGGAGGAGAAGGTCGCCTGATCTTTGAACTCAATATTCACGATGTTCCTCCTGCACCCGAGGAGGAGTACATGCCGCCGATATCAAGCCTCTCCTACCGCGTTCTTTTCTACTATTCTCCCTACCACTCCGGTGACGACTACTGGAAGAATGAGGGAAAGCACTGGTCAAAGCTGCGGGATAAATTTATTGGGCCCGGTCCCGGTGTCCGCGCTGCTGTTCGGGATCTAACCGCTCCCTCAGACACGCAGGACCAGAAGCTTCGCAAGATATACGCTGCTGTCATGAAGCTCGAGAACACCGACTTCACCCGCGAGCATTCCGACGCTGAAGAAAAGGCGCAGGGTCTCCACGAGGTTCACAACACCGATGACATCTGGGAGCACAAGCGCGGCAACGGAGATCAGCTTGCCACGCTCTTCGTCGCAATGGCACGTGCTGCCGGCATGAAGGCATATCTCTCCACCGTCGTGAATCGTGACCACAATGTCTTTCTCCTGGGCTATCTCAACATGTCGCAATTCGATAACGACATCGCTATCGTCAACGTCGACGGCAAGGACCAATACTTCGATCCCGGTTCGCGCTTCTGCCCGTATCAGCATCTCGCATGGAAGCACACTTTGGCGGGCAGTCTGCGCCAAACTGACACAGGTACTGTTCTCGTCACGACCCCGGGTGAGCCCTACACTGCATCTCGGGTTCAGCGTGTTGCCAACTTGACCATGGATCAGCAGGGCATCGTCACCGGAGCCGTCAAGATGACGTTCATCGGCGCCCCGGCAATCAACTGGCGGCAGCGTTCTCTTACCGGCGACCAGACCAGTCTTGAGCGTGAACTGCGTGTCAATCTGGAACATCTCCTGCCACAAGGGATGGACGTCAAGCTGTCGTCAATCGAAAAACTCGAAGACTACGAACAACCCCTCTCCGTCAACTTCAGCGTCAAAGGACCGATAGGCTCTTCCACAGGAAAGCGTCTTCTGATCACCGGCGATATCTTCGAAACCAACACCAGACCGACCTTTCCTCACGAGAAGCGGGAGGTCGCTGTCTACTTCCACTACCCCTACATCGCGCAAGATGCGGTTCGCGTTAACTTCCCATCCACACTTAAAGTAGAGTCCCTCCCAGCGAGCGACAAACAGCAATTCCAGAACTTCGCTGCATACACCCTTAAAACAGACTCCACTCCAACCAGCATCACCTTCCGTCGTGACTATTCACTGGGCGAGATCATGTTCCTTCCCAAGGAATACCCGGATCTCCGCGCCTTTTACAAAAAGTTCGAGACGAAGGACCAGGAGAGCGTAGTCCTAACCGCTGCTCCTGTAACCGCCGCAAACGCATCATCCTTAGGCAAATGATCAAACCGCCGTCTGCTCGAAACCATGGGCAGACGGCACACCACTCCTTCCATCCAGAAGACTCTGCAACCGGACGATACAATGGAAGCAGCATGCTTCT
>Ga0206946_1023_pt1 | contig 63412 bp, 52 predicted proteins | sample Alteio_BWOrgHeat_2_FD_152965 | JGI IMG/M metagenome (GOLD analysis project Ga0206946, IMG submission 152965) | Enriched cells from forest soil in Barre Woods Harvard Forest LTER site, Petersham, Massachusetts, United States -... | ecosystem: Environmental > Terrestrial > Soil > Temperate forest > O... | reverse complement strand
GTAAGCGACGAGTTTAGGATGCTTGCCGGTAAGCGGGCGAAATTCCGGGACAAAATGGGGGTTCGGTAGAAAACGCACGTCAAAGACGAGATCGGCTTCCAGCGGAACCCCATTCTTGTACCCAAAACTGACCGATGAAATCAGCAGGTCTTTTCCGGTTCCCCCGCCCGCAAACTTGTTCTGTACGTGTGTGCGCAGTTCATGCACGTTGAAATTCGAGGTGTCGATAATAATATCGGCGACGTTACGAATCGGATCCAGCACCTTGCGCTCAGACTGGATAGCGCCGGCTACCCTGTCACCTCGTCCAAGCGGATGCGGACGGCGAGTCTCAGAAAAGCGGCGCAGCAGCGCTGCCTCCGAGGCCTCCAGGTAAATTACAATGGTAGGAAGAGTCTTACGAATCTGCTTCAGGATGGCAGGAAAACGCTCAAGTCCCTGCCCCTCTCGCACATCCACCACCAATGCCGCACGGGTTGTCGTAGTGGATTCGCCAATCAGATCCGCAAATCGCGGAACCAACTCGATCGGCATATTATCGACGGCATAATAGCCAAGATCTTCAAAAGCTTTCAGTGCGGATAACTTACCCGATCCGGAAAGTCCGGTGATGATGACCAGTTCCCGAGCTTGATCCATATTGCGAACGGGAAGCGGCTTCGCCTTCTTCGATCGACTTGCAGACCTGGGCGCAGCTTTTGGGGGCATGCGCCCATCCTAGCATTTCGGGTTACGGATCGGCGTAACAGACTACGATTATGGAACTTCGATCAGTTCCATTTTGCCGTCGCGCTTGCGGTGCAGAACCTTGACATCTCCCTGATGATCGCGAAAAACGAACACTTCACGATCGCGGAATTCAGCTTCTTTTACCGCTTCTTCCAGCGTCATCGGGCGCAATGCCACGGAATCGGAAGAGCGGACAACATGAGGCTCCTGGATTGGCACCTTCGCCGGGAAGGAATGCACAGTAACTGGAAGTACCTGCCTTCCTCGCCCGTTCCCGTTAGCTTTCTTAGCGGATGCATCCGGCTGCGCCTCATCGGGAGCAATGGGTGTGCGAGCAGCGCGTTTCGGTCGCGACAATGGCAGCTCTGTCGCAAGTTTTTCTTCTTTCGGAAGACGCTTCTTTGTCTGAAGCTTCTTCTTGCAGCGAATCGCCTGCGTCTCCGCTTTATCGAGAGCCGCCCGTAATGCTATTTCCATGTGAGGCGACTCGGAGGTGGCAACGATGCTGTGGAGGCGCGTCTTGATGGTCACTTCAGCGGTCTGCCGGTATTTTTCTGCCGTCAGAACAACATGAGCACCCGTAGTTTTACCCAGAATTTTCACGATCCGCTCGATCGACTCCTCAGCAATCGTGCGTAGGGTGCGGGTAACGGTCACCTGCCTGCCTGTGTACTCAACCTGCATGGTGAAAGCTCCCTTCTAAAAGAAGTCAAGCGCCGAACCTCCGGCTAAGATCAGTGATTGTACATCAACCGCGAATCCGGCGTTGATGGGTACTTGGGATCCGCATGTCTTCGCGATATTTTGCAACGGTTCTCCGGGTCACATCAATGCCCTGCGATTGCAGCATACTTGCGATCAGATCATCAGTCAGCGGTTTGCGTGGGTCTTCATCCTCAATCAGCTTCTTTACTTTACGCTTCAAAAGCATGAGCGGCGTACTCGATCCCTCAGGGCCGTTCACACCCTCCGAGAAAAAGAACCGCAGCTCATAGACTCCCTGCGGTGTATGCACATATTTGTTGGATACGGCCCGGCTTACCGTGGATGGATGCACCCCAATTTCTTCGGCAACTTCCTTGATCATCATGGGCTTCATCGCATCGACACCCATTTCGAGAAACTCTCCCTGCCGGCGAATGATCGATTCACACGTACGAAGGATCGTGTTCTTTCGCTGTTCGATGTTTCGCATCAGCTGAATCGCCGAGCGATAACGCTCTTTTACATAGTCCTTGACTTCTTTTTCTGTGCCGTCCTGTGTGATCATTCTGCGGTATCCCTGATTCAAACGCAGGGTCGGCAGGTCTTCCTCATTCATGACGACAACGTATTCATCACCGCGTTTTACGAATGCCACATCCGGCTCAATGAGCCGCGCATCGACGCGGTTATAACGCTGGCCGGGCCGTGGATCGAGCGTTCGAATGAAATCGACCGCCTGCTGTGCTTCTTCGTGGGTTCGGCATAAGGCCTTCGAGAGCTCACGCACATCGCGTCTCTGAAGAAGCATCAGATGCTTCTCGACGATGCAACGTGCAGTTTCGAATATGCTCACGCGCTTCGTCGAGGCATCGGCCAACTTCGCAAAACCATTGGTATGCCCGTCCCCTGCCTCGCTTGTCGGCTCATCCGCATAGTCGTTGCTTAAGAGAACCTCAGCCGCGTCTCTATGGCTCGTTCCGTTGATATACGCGGAACGCTTCTGCCGCTCATAGATCATCTCGAATTCGTGCTGCTGAGCCCCAATCTGTACCAGCAGGCATTCGCTCAAACTGCGTGTTGCCACCCCCACCGGATCAAGATGCTGCACCACATCGAGCGCAGCCGCCAGATGACCTCTGGCTCTCTCAGCCATAACGGCGGGTACTTCGGCCAGCTGAATCTGACCCTGCGGCTGATTTCTCTGCCCGCTGTCCTTTTCCGGCCCTAATTGTTCTCGCAGGTACCCTTCCAGCAATTCGTCGTCCGTGGCAATTAAATATCCGTCTTCATTCAGATTGCCGATAACATATTCCGCGGCATCCCGGATGACGGGAGTCAGGCTCAGTGAACCGAGCTGCCAGAACAGGTGGTCTGTGAGAGTGCTGGGCTGGGAAAGGAAATTTTCAATCGACGGTTTTTCCGTGATCTCGAAGCTGTTCGGCGTACGGAAGCCCGGATCAAGATAATCCTGGAAATAAGAGCCAAAGTCGATTTCATCAAATGGATCGGTCTTCTCGCGAGCAGCTTCCGCCTGCTGCTGTTCGACCGGCCTGTCCAGCATCTCTTCCCTGCCGGCCACCTCGTCGAGAAGAGGCACATTCTCTTCAAGCTCTTCCAGGATGGGATTCTCGGCAATTTCCGATTGAATCATCTCTTTCAGCTCGAGTTTATTCAGCGCTAAAACGCTGACCATCTGCATCAGGCCGGGCGTCAATATCTGGCGCTGAGAAACTTTTAAGCTGAGTTTCGGTTGAAGAAGTGCCATTCCTGCCTACTCTGAAATCGTCAACAAATACCGAGGAGATTTCCCCCAGTCTACACGCCCGACCGTACAATCCGACATCTTTGTCGCTCGTGGCCGTTCATTCTTCCTGTTTTGGTACTTGAATTGCCTTGGTCTGCTCTAACCAAGCGAGAAACCTTCACCCAGATACACCCTTCGCACCTCGGGATCATTGCCGAGCTGCTCCGGCGTTCCATCCCGGAAAATGCGCCCTTCGTTGATGATGTAAGCGCGATCCGTGACGGAAAGCGTCTCGCGAACGTTGTGATCCGTAATTAACACGCCGATGCCACTGGCTTTGAGATCGTAGATGATTTCCTGCAGGTCAAGCACGGCAATGGGATCGATTCCTGAAAAGGGCTCATCGAGCAAGATGAAGGAAGGCTGGATACAAAGACATCGGGCGATTTCCACGCGCCGCCGTTCGCCGCCGGAAAGAGCATAGCCTCGCGTTTTACGAATATGCCCTAGATTAAGCTGGTCAATCAGCTTTTCCGTGCGCGCGCGGCGCATCTCCGGGGAGATCGACTGTACCTCAAGCACAGCCAGAATATTTTCTTCGACTGTCAGTTTGCGGAAGACCGATGGCTCCTGCGGCAAATAACTGATGCCATATTGCCGTGCGCGCATGTACATCGGAACGCGAGTGATATCGGCACCATCTGCTAGAATTCGCCCGGCATCCGGCGTCACCAAGCCAACGATCATGTAAAAGCTGGTCGTTTTGCCGGCGCCGTTAGGGCCCAGCAGCCCGACCACTTCACCCTGTGAAATCTCCAGACTCACACTTCGGACGACTTGGCGGCTTTTATAGGATTTCCCGATCTCGTCGGTTGAAAGCTTCTGCATCTACTTAGGAGCGCGCGTCTTAGTGACTGCGGCTGACTGCCCTCCACTCACCTCGACGCTATCATCCTGATCGTTGAAAATCAATGTAGCGCCGGTAGTTGTGCCCCGCACCGCATCTAAAATGCGTGGCGGATTTGCTGGAGTTCCAGTCAGGACATAGCGCCCATCGGCAGACGTATAGATCAGTTGCTCGCCTTCGCCCTTTCTGCCCGGTTGGGACAGCACAACACGGCCTTTAGCGATGATCTTGTCAATCTGCGAAGACGGCGCGGTGTGGTTTTCTCCCTTCGGCTGCGCGGCCGCGGTCTGGACCGGCTGCAGAAAGAACTGCGCTCTGTCGGAACGAATCGTACCTTCCAGAGCGATGGCTACCACGTCTCCTTCGAAATCGCCCCTCCGCTCTTTATCAGAGTAAACAAGCGTGCGGCTCTTCACGCGAATGACGCGCTGGCCCCTCTGTGGTCCCATCATCGCGGCAATCGTTGTATCGACTACGGCTGGACCTTCTGTCGTATTGCCGTGTGCTTGAAGCGTCTGCTGCGTTCGAGAAAGCTCGAGGACAGGCGCGGAAACTGCATTCGCGCTCTGCCACATCCGCACCTGCCCGCTAAAGATGCTGTTGCCCGTGGCATGTTGTAAGTCCGCCTGTTCAGCAACAATGTGGACCGGGCCCTGTCCACCGAACATAGAACCCCCACCCGGCTGGTTCCCTGCACGTAAGTAAGTCGCCTTTACATCGCCTTTTGCATTCGCATCCCCGGTGTCGCGGCGGTAGTCAACAGTCTGGGCGGCAAGATCGATTTCGCCATTATTGATCCTCGGATTGCCAGTGAGATGCAAAATCTGATCGCTTGCACGGTATTCAGCGCGCTTCGCGGTTGCGTGCAAGGGCAGCTGTGCCCTGCCGTCTGCCGTCTTGACGTTCTTCGCCGGAGTCTGCGTCAGCACGACATTTCCTTCCTGCACTGCCACGTCAATTTGCGATCCCTGAGTTACCGCCGGTTGGCGTGACTTGGCCGGTGCCGGTGCATTGTCAGGTCGCACAAATGTGATATGCAGCACATCTCCAGTACTTACGTTTGTGGACCCATCCTGCGCTAAATCCTGAATACTGGTATGGCCGGTACCATCCAATTGCCGAATCGCGCGGCCATCGGTAAGCGTTGCCAGCAACTGATCTGCGCGAATGGTCGTGTTCTGCTCCGGCCCGCTGGAGTGAATCGCACGCAATGTCGCCATCGCGTTTCCGGTGGCGAGAGCCTTTTGAGCCATCGCCTTTTTGTCCGGTCCCGTTGTGAAATCGATGTCGAGTTTGGAGGCTTGCACCTGACGGGTGGCCGAACCGTGAGGATCGTCTGCCAGCTTCAGTTGCTGATCGACAAAACTGACTGCATTGCGAAACTGCGCATGGCGAAGCACAGCATTTTCGCCAAACATAAGCGTTCCTTCGACTGCATTTCCGTGCATGCTTTGCAAATCATTGGTGGAAACGAAATTCACTCCGCCACCCAGGTCCGCCTGCGTTGGCTGACTCTTTTCGTCCAGGATTATATTGGCCGTCTGGGATACAGTTTGCGCCCCATTGTCCAGGACGCTGCGTACGTTGCCTTTTGCATCAATACGCTCCGCCGATCCATCTTTGCGGAAGTAAACAATTGCCTGGTCCGCTGAGCTGCGTTCGTTACGAAACTCGCTCACAGCATTCAAGAGAAATGCCTGGCGCGAATCACGCAGTATTTGGGCATGGCTGGCGCGCACAATCGCCGGCTCTCCGTTTGTGCTTGTCGTCAGCTCAACCTGCTTATCGAGAACCAGGGTCCCTTGTTTGGAGTCGAAGGTTGCTCCTATCGCCTGCCCGGATGCCCTGGGTAGTTGAAACTCGACCGGCTGATCTGTGGTTGCGATACCCGTTTTCTGGTTGAAAATCAGGCTGCTCGCCTGTATATGGATTATGTTCCTTTGGGCTTGCTCGCTGTCAGCTGCAGGCTGGCTATTTGCGTTTTGCGGCGGCTGCAGATCAATCTGGACCTTGCCTTCGGCTGAGGCGATTCCATCCTTTTGGTCATAATCAAAATCGCTTCCATAGATGTGATCTTCGCGGGCCTCGCCAGGAGGCCCATAAAGAGTAATGGCTACATCGTGCAGAACCGCGTGTCCATTGCTTTTGAACTGCACCAGCTTCGAAGCGTGGATCGTGAATACTGTATGGCCTTTTTCAGATTGTGAGACAGTGTAACCATTCGCCGTCTGCTGAATGTTGAGGCCCAGCTTTCCGGGCAAATCCCTGCCAATGTGCCGAACGCGATATCGCGCATACACCAGAAAGCCGCCTAACACGGCCAGTAGCAGACATGCTAGCCCAACGATCAGTAGCCGCAGCCTCTTTATGGTTATCTGCATAGAGTGGAATCAATTCACCTGCTGCAGACGGGCAATCAGCTTCTGTGCCAGGCTCTCGCCGGACTCCGACCACAGCAACCTTGATGAGATGCCGCAATGCTGCTGTACGCCGTTCGTGAAGTCCACCAGGAGTTGCACATTTTGTTTGACGTACTCCGCAGCCTCGGCGTCGAGATCGACGCCTTCCTGCAGAAATGGCGTATCCGTCCCGAAATCGATGCGGATCTGCCCGTTTTGCTCGTAGGAGCCTTCGTCGAACTCCGGTCCATAGCCTATGACGCGCACAACACGCGGTTCTTTTCGCCAGATTTGGTCGAGATCGCCCGCCTGCTCCGAAAGCCACAAATCCCACGTCAGTTCGAACTCATAGGCGAAGTCGTCATGCAACATTTCGAGCGCGGCCGGCACGGCCAGCTCTGGGGCAGCGAGTTCTGCCTCATCATCGTCATAAATGCGCTGATAGGCGGGCGACTCATTCCATGAAATGGGATAGGATGCCGCAGCCTTCACCAGTCCCGATCCGCCAACGATCGTGAACTGGCGAATCACTCCCAGAAGAGCCGGACCCAGGGAGGTCAATCGGAAGTTCGGGTACCACAGGCTTAAATATAGTTGGTCTGCCATCACATTATTGTAGATGGCTCAGGCCCGCAGAAGACTCACTCTGCCCTGAGCGCCTTCATCGGATCGATACGGGATGCCCGCCGCGCCGGAAGGTAACTCGCCGCCAACATAACCAGAATCAGACTGAACCCGGAGACGCAATACAGCCAGACCGGCGCCCCAAACAGGTTCACATCCGTGCTGTGCAATATTCTGAATGCCGCAAATCCCAGCGCCAATCCAGCCGCCAGTCCTGCAGCAACCAAAGCCCCAACCTGCCGCAATACCAGTTTCGAGATGCTTCCCTTGTCCGCGCCCAACGCCATGCGTATCCCGATTTCGCGTGTCCGCTGCGCCACCGCAAATGCCAACACGCCATAGAGCCCAATAGCCGCCAGTGCCAGCGCCAATCCGCCCATGATTGAAGCCAGGAGCGCCATCAGAGTCGTCTCAAAAATGGAACTGCGGATGTGTTCGTCCATCGGCTCGAAATCAGGCATGGGCAAATCCTGATCCAGTCGGCGCAATATGGAATGCAGCGTTCCGGCCAACGCCGCCGGATCGCCGCTGGTGCGCACATAAAAACTCGCAGGATGCGACCTGCTCGACTTGCCGTCCGCGCTGTATGACTGATCGTACGGAAGGTAAATAAACGGCAAAGTGGACACATGCTCCAGCTTTGCCGATCGAATCGCGGGGACAACACCTACAATTTCGATATCGGTTTTGACCTTCCCCGAACCAAAACCAAATTGTTGCCCCAACGCCTTTCGCATATCGCCGCCAAAATAATGCTTTACCAATGTCTCATCGACAATAGCCACTTTCTGCGACGACAGAGTGTCCTGCGTGCTGAACTCACGTCCAACTAACAATGGAATTTGCATCGTCGAGAAGAAGCCAGGGCTGACTTCGTCTCTGTTCGATGACGGCTCGCTTCCCCTGTCCGTATAACCCTTCACGGTGATGTTGCTGCCGGACGTATTGCCGGTCAGCAATCCGTTATTCGCATAGACCACGCTGCCTACACCAGGCTCACGCAAAATCTCGCTCTGCAAAGTCTCGTATTCCTCTTTCACCTGCAGATCATGCTTACCTAAGGCTGAAGCATCCACCCGAAAAGTAAGCACGTGGCTCGTCGCAAATCCCGGATCTACATGACGAAGCTGATAAAGATTCCAGGCAAGAACAGCAGCCCCCATCAGCAGCACAAGACTCAGCGCCGTCTCCGCGCTCACAAACAGATTCCGCAGCCAGCCGCCACGGCTCTCCACCGAACCCGACTGTCCGTGGAGAGCGCGCATCAGGTTCACCTGCATACTCAGCAGCGCCGGAGCAACGCTGAAAAGCAGGCTCGTCGTCACACCCGCAGCCATGCAGAATGTGATCACCTTCCAGTCCATCGGCGCATCGAGCACATCGCGCAGATAATTCGTCGCCGGAATGGAATGGATCAGAAGTTTGAAGCTGAGCCAGCCAAGCACCAATCCAGCCGTCGCGCCTATCAGTCCCAGCAGCAAACCTTCCGCAATCACCTGTTGGAAAATACGCCAACGCGAAGCGCCCAGCGCCCCGCGCACAGCCAGTTCAGCATGCTTCCGAGCCGCTTTTACGAGCAATAGATTCGCCACGTTCACGCACGCGATCAGCAACACCACCAGCGCCATCGCTTCAAGAACCTTCAATGGCTGCGCCAGCATCTCCTCCAGCACCGGCACGCCGCGTGCCCCGCTACGCAGCGAAAGGTGCGTCTTGAGCCAGCCTTCCTTGTCTCCTATGTGATGCTCTTCAGTTTTGAGGACATCCTTGCGCCAGTTCCACCAAAGTGTATTGAGTTGTGTCTCCGCCTGCTTGCGCGATGCCCCCGCTGGTAGACGCCCTACCATCACGGCCCACGCAAACAGCGGATCGGTCAGCCGCTCATGATCGCTTCGGATCACGGCCGCTTCCATCGATAGAGGCAGAAACACTGCCGGATGCTCATCATCCAGCAATCCGGTATGCCGCACGATGCCTACGATCGTGAAGGGTGTCCCATTGATCTTCACCGTCTGATTCAGAATGGCCGGGTCGCTGCCGAGCTTGCTCTTCCAATAGTCTTCGCTCATCACAGCCACCGGATTGCCCGCGTGGAACACATCATCCGAAGGAGCAAGCAAACGACCCAGAGTCGGGCGCAGGCCCATCACGCTGAAATAATTTCCCGTGACCAGATGCATGTTGACGCGGTCGGCATCCTTGGCAGTCACCAGGTTGGCCGATCCCGGAACATCCGCCGCTAAACCCTCCAGCGTGCGGTTGTTGTCTTGCAGGTACTTGTAAGCGGGATAAGAAAAGTACAGATGATAGTCTCCGCCTTCCGTACTCAGCGACCCTGTTTCATACTTCGAATGCGCTTCCAGCATCACCAGTTCGCCCGGCTTCTGCACAGGCAGGGTGTGCAACAGCACCTTGCTGAACACACTAAAAACAGCGGCATTCACGCCGATCCCGAGGGCCAGCGTCAACACCGCGGTCAACGCAAAGCCCGGAGATTTCCTCAACTGCCGAAATGCATAACGAAGATCATTCCAGATGGTCGTCAAGAAACCCTCTGTTCAGCATGGGTGCCCCAGGTCTCGATTTTGAGACCTGGGATTTTTATCTTTACCAAGGAAATGGGTGCCCCATCCTATCGCGTTTTTTGCGATACCGCGGGAAAGCACATCCCTCAACTTGCGAAACACACACCTCTATTCAGTTCTCAGTGCCTGCATCGGTTCAATTGAAGCCGCTCGCCGCGCCGGCAACAACGCCGCCAGCGAAGCAACGACACTGATCATCACAATCCCACCCAGATACACCAGAGGATCAGCGGGCGAAACCCCGAAAAGTTGCCCGTGCAGCGTGCGCGTCAAGAGAAACGCAAGTGGCAGCGTTACCAGAATCGTTCCGGCGGCGAGCAGCAGCACTTCCCGCAGAATCAACTTGGCAACCGTGAACCGCTGCGCGCCAAGCGCCATCCGAATGCCAATCTCGCGCGTCCGTTGCGCCGTCGAATAAGCCAGCACGCCGTACAGTCCAATCCCCGCCAGCAGCGCGGCAAGCGCTCCAAACACGGAAGCCAGCATCGCAATCATCCGTTCCGTGCTGATGGAGTCATTGATCTGATTCTCCATCGTGCGCAGATCATCCACGATCAGCTTGGCATCGATATGTTGCATGGCGGCGCGAATCTCGTTCGAAGTCGCTTCGGGTGTCTGCCAGGTCCGCACATAAAGGCTTAGAGATGTCGGCTTCTCTCCCTGGACAAAAGGCCGGTATACCGTCGGTCGAATCTCATCGCGCAGCGACACATGTTTCGCACCCCGCACAACGCCGATAATCACCGTGTCCGTCGCTGGGCGATTGCTGCGTTGTACATGATGCCCAAGCGCGTTCGCCGGCGATCCAAAATACTTGCGGGCAAACATCTCATTCACTACGGCCACTTTTGGCGCCCCGGCCACATCCGCCTTGGTAAATCCGCGCCCGACAAGCAGCGGGATTCTCATCGTCGAAAAATAATCCTGGCTCACCCACGGCACCTCGGCCTCCACCCCTTCATCCGGCTTCGGCGTATACCCCGCAATATCCATGCTGCCGTTGACCTCGTCGTCCGCCAATTCAGGATCGTTGGTTGCAGCCACGCCGCGCACTCCAGGCAGAGCCGAAAGCGCATCCAGTGCCCTTATTTCGACGGCGGCAACAGAATCACCGTGATAGCCCGCCATCTCCGGTGAAAGGTCGAACTTCAGCAGATGATCCGTCGCAAACCCGGCATCCACCGCATGCAGATTCTGGATCGTGCGCATGAAAAGGCCGGCGCCCACCAGCAGCAAGAGGCTGAAGCCAATTTGCAGCGCCACACAGCTTCTGCGGAACTGTAGCGAAGTCGTACCGCCCGTGCCGCTTTGCTGTTTGAGCGAATCAACAAGGTTCGGCTTCAGAAATTGCAGAGCCGGAGCAAGACTGAACACAACGCTGACCAGCAGCGTCGTCCCCAGCGCAAAAAACAAAATGTCCGGGTTGAGGCTCGCCGAAAACGGCGTATCCGGCATCGTCGATGTCAGCCACGCAATCAGCCCGCGCACCATCTGCGGAGCAATCAGAATGCCCAGCGCCGCTCCACCCAGCCCAAGCAGGAGCCCTTCGGTCAGCAACTGCAGCATAACGTCGCGGGTGCTCGCACCCAGCGCATATCGCATTGAAAATTCGCGCACTCTTCCCGCCGCGCGCACCAGCAGCAGGCTCGCCATGTTCACCGCCGCCATGGCGACTACGAGCAGCACCATGCCCATCAGAATCTTCAGCGGTACTTCCACGCCTTCCCGCATCGGCGAGAAGCCCTTTGCCGCGTCGGCAACAGTCATATGCGATGTGGTTACAAATTTCTCCCGCGTACGCGCCGACTGATCATGTAGAGCCTTGAATTCCATATCGCGCAGCGAAGTCCACAGCGGATTCAACCCCGCCTCCGCCTGCTTGGTCGATCTGCCCGCTGGCAATCGTCCGATGATCTTGATCCATATCAAGCGCCGGTCCATAAGGTCATCTGTCGGCGCAATAGTCTTCTCCATCGTCATCGGAATGAAGACGCGCGGACGGTCTCCCCAAACTGCGCTGTCGAAGCCCGGTGCAACGACGCCGACCACGGTAAACGCCTCCCCGTTCACAGCAACCATCTGTCCGACAATCGTCGGGTCCTCGTTGAATCGCCTCTTCCAGTAATCGAAGCTCAGCACCACCACTGGATTCGCGCCCGGAGCCGTCTCGTCGCTGCTCGCAAACAGCCGGCCAACCGCAGGCCGCACACCCAGCATGTCAAAATAATTTCCGCTCACGATTTCCGTAGGAACAGCCTCGGCGCTGTTATGCCAGCTCACGCCCGCGCTCGCCGCAGCCGTCGCAATCAATCCATCGAAGACCGATGTCTTATCGCGCAGGTCACGGTACATGGGATAAGAAAAGTAAGGATGCGCCCCCTCATGATCTCCGCCCTGCTCGTGGACATGCCCAACGTTGTCGCCGGAGAATCGCAGCAGCACCAGCTCCTGAGGATTCTTCACCGGCAGACTGCGCAACAATGCCTGATCAAAGAGCGTAAAAATCGCCGTACTCGCGCCAATCCCCAGCGCCAGCGTCAACAGCGCCGTAACTGTAAATCCCGGAGACTTCCTCAGCTGCCGCAGAGCATAGCGCAGATTGCCGAATATCGATGACATGGCGCAGAACACCCCCAACAGCTCCGTCCTGCACGCTTTCTTCCACTTCGCCAAGCGCTGCATGTCACTCAATATAAGTGCATTTCAGCCCTCAGCAGTCACAGCGAGGAATGCGATGCTGTCCGGAATCGCTCATTCCCGTTCAGAAATGGACACTACGCTTCGAAGTCCAACTCCAGCGGCTCAACTAGCGGCATCAACCAACTCAGAAGCTGCTGGTGCACGGGATGTGGTCCATACATATCGAAGCTCGCCTTGTCGACAAACTTCATCACGCCCCCAAAGGTATACCCCTCGCCTCGTGGAGACATGTTGCGTCCCACATGCGTTTCAAGCAGACCTGGGATCTGTCCCTGTAGCTTGCGAATCTCTGCGTCAACGCGATCTATCTGCTCTTCACTCACTCCAGGTCTCCAGCGGAAAGCAAAGCAATGAATGTACATACGCGCGATCATACCGCATCCCGCACACCTGTTATTCTGGGGTTAACTCACCTGTAAATTTATTTTTTGCGAACGAAGCGACGGTAATACTTGCCCGATCAGACGGATTATCACAATTGGAAACCAAGGCATAATCCCTGGCTGGTTGCGCTCACGGTTACATTTGCCACGTTTATGGAGGTGCTCGACACCTCCATTGCGAATGTAGCTCTGCCGCATATGGCGGGTTCACTTGGAGCCAGTCAGGAAGAAGCGACCTGGGTCCTGACCAGCTATCTGGTATCGAGCGCCATTGTGCTTCCTATCTCGGGCTGGCTGGCCACACGCTATGGACGCAAACGCTTCTACATGACCTGCGTGGTCATGTTCACGGTCTGCTCCTTTCTTTGCGGCATTGCACAGTCGCTTCCGATGCTGATTTTCGCCCGTATCCTGCAGGGCGTGGGCGGGGGCGGTCTCGCTCCGAGCGAACAGGCTATCCTCGCCGATACGTTTCCTGTCAGCAAACGCGGGCAGGCCTTCGCCGTCTACGGAATGGCTGTTGTAGTAGCTCCTGCCATCGGTCCCACGCTTGGCGGATGGATCACTGATAATTTCAGCTGGCACTGGATTTTCTTCATCAACATTCCCATCGGGATTCTCTCCATCTTCCTGAGCAACCGCATGGTAGAAGACCCGCCATATCTGCAGGAGCAGCGTAAGAGGGTCGGCAAGATCGACACAATGGGTCTCGGGCTTATCACCGTCGGTGTCGGTTTTCTGGAATTCGTTCTCGACAAGGGCCAGGAGAAAGATTGGTTTGGCGATCCGATGATCACCTCCTTCTTCATCCTCGCCATGTGTACGCTGGTCTTCTTCGTTATCTGGGAGTGGAACCACCCCGATCCCATTGTCGATCTCAAATTGCTCAAGAACCGTAATTTCGGGACGGCCATCTTCCTGCAATTCGTCCTTGGCATGGTCCTCTTCGGTTCAACCGTGCTCATTCCGCAGTTCCTTCAGGTACTGATGGGCTACACCGCCGAACGCGCAGGCATGGCGCTCTCTCCAGCGGGCTTCCTGATGATGCTGATGATGCCGATCGCCGGACGCCTTGTCGGCAAGATGGATGCGCGTCTGCTCGTGTCCATTGGATATGCGATCACCGCTCTTGGGCTCTACAACCTGACGCGTCTCGATCTGGAGACGAGCTTCAGCCACATTGTGCTTTGGCGCATGTTCCAAGTCAGCGGGCTTGCCTTTGTCTTTATTCCCATCAGCACTCTGAATTATGTCGGGGTTCCGTTCAACAAGAATAACCAGATTTCCAGTTTCTCCAACTTCTCGCGAAACCTCGGCGGCAGCGTTGGCACAGCCATGCTCACGACGTTCCTCCAGAGGACGCAGCAGGTGCACCAATCCACGCTGGGAGCAAACGTGGTAGCTGGAAGCGCACAGTACTCACAATTTATCGAGAACACCAAGCAGTCGCTCATGCGGCTCGGACAGAGCTCCGATCAGGCGGCGCAGATGGCTGTGGGCCACGCCTATCAGATGATGCTCCAGCAGGCATCCATGCTCAGTTACATGAACGCTTTCTGGTTGCTGAGCGTGATCATTGCCTGCCTCATTCCGCTGCCCTTTATCATGCGGAGACCTCCCGCCATGAAGAAGCCGCCGGAAGAAGCCATGGGACACTGATTGTTCACCGGGGCTTTGGTCTCGGGCCTCTCGATAGAAAACTCTTCTTCTTTACAGCCGCGCCGTGTACTTCACACACTGTGTGCCGTATTATCTTTCATGCATCAAACTTGATGATGCAGTGATCCATATGCGGAGGATTCTGAATTGGGAAAAAGCATGGTCCCGAAGCGGCTGTTTTTCACCAAAGGTGTTGGAAAACACAAAGAACGTCTCACCTCGTTTGAATTAGCACTTCGCGATGCCGGTATTGCCGCGCAAAACCTTGTGCGCGTCTCGTCGATTTTTCCTCCGCAAGCCAAACTTGTGCCCCGTAAAGAAGGGCAGAAATATCTCTATCCAGGCGAGGTCGTCTTTGCCGTTGTTGCAGAGAATTCCACGCGTGAGCCCCATCGGCTGGTCGCTTCCAGCATCGGTGTCGCCATCCCGTCTGACCGCAACAGCTATGGCTACCTCAGCGAACACCACAGCTTTGGCGAGACTGAGGAGCAAGCCGGCGAATATGCCGAAGAACTGGCCGCCGAAATGCTCGCAACCACCCTCGATCTCGATTTCGACCCGGATAAGAGCTGGGATGAGAAGAAGGAAATCTACCGTATCTCGAACAAAATCGTGCGTACCGCCAACGTCACACAATCTGCGATTGGCGACAGAAACGGCCGCTGGACGACTACCATTGCGGCAGCAATTCTGATTTTTGAATAAAATTGACTACGAAGCGTATCTAATCTGTTGTGTGCGGCAATAAGCCGCAATTAGAAATTGGGGCGCGGGCGATAGAAGCCTGCGCCTTTTCTCTGTTCACAGTTGGAGCTGCCATCCTGAGTGGACCCTGAACGATGTGAAGGGGTAGTCGAAGGACCTGCGATTTGTTTCAGTTCCACCGAGCTTTTTTGAAATTGCTCTAACCAAACTGATGTATATGTGTCGTTGAAAGAGAACTGATATGCCATCCACCTTGAATTACCGCATTGGCCTGGTGCAGATGTCCTGCGGCCCTGATCCCGACGCGAACCTCGACAAGGCCGCCGATCGCGTCCGCGAAGCTGCCCGCGAGGGAGCCAACGTCGTATGTTTGCCCGAGCTCTTCCGCGCGCAATACTTCTGCCAACGAGAAGACATCGCCCTCTTCGATCTGGCTGAGCCGATCCCCGGCCCGAGCACCGAGCGCCTGAGCGCTATCGCACGCGAAGAAAAGGTTGTCGTCATTGCTTCCCTCTTCGAGCGCCGCGCCGCTGGGCTCTATCACAACACTGCGGCTATTCTTCAACAGGATGGCACGCTCGCGGGCCTCTACCGCAAGATGCACATCCCCGACGATCCTCTCTACTACGAGAAGTTCTACTTTACGCCCGGCGACCTTGGCTTCAAGGCCTTCGATACGGCGGTCGGCAAGATCGGCACGCTCGTGTGCTGGGACCAGTGGTACCCGGAGGGAGCGCGCATTACGGCGCTGCAGGGCGCGAATGTGATCTTTTACCCGACAGCTATCGGCTGGCATCCAGCGGAGAAAGAAGAGTTCGGCACCGCACAATATGAGGCATGGCAGACGATTCAGCGTGCACATGCGATTGCGAACGGCGTCTTCGTCGGCGCAGTGAACCGCGTCGGACACGAACAGGGCGACGTGCGCGGCAATCGCATCGAAGGACCGGGCCTTGAATTCTGGGGCGGCTCGTTCATCGCCGATCCGTTTGGACGCATTATTGCCAAGGCATCGCATGATAAGGAAGAGATCCTCATCGGTGAGGTAGACGTTCGCGCTCTTGAAGACGTACGCCGTAATTGGCCCTTCCTGCGTGACCGCCGCATCGATGCCTATTCACCAATCGTCAACCGCTTTCTCGACGCGACGACTTTGGAGAAGTAGCAGTTAGAGCTGCTCATCGGCTCTCTAAAGTTGTCATCCTGTGCGGCCCCTGAACGAAGCGAAGGGGTAGTCGAAGAACCCGCACCGCAAAACGGTGCGAGGTCTTGCAAAGCAAGACAAAAGTGATTTCAGAAAGCCATAGAAGGGCGGAGAAGCAAATGGAATTAGAAAAAACCACAATGCAAGACACGCCCAGAGAACACGGCTACCGCATGCCCGCCGAGTGGGACACGCACGCCGCCACGTGGATCGCATGGCCCCACAACGCCACGGACTGGCCGGGAAAATTTCAGGCGATCCCGTGGGTCTATGCCGACATCGTCCGGCATCTCTCCCGCGTCGAAATCGTCCACATTCTGGTGAACGATGCGGCGGCAGCGAAGCGCGCCCGCAATATCCTGAAGCGCACTGGAGCAAACATCGCCAATGTCTATTTCCACCAGTGGCCCTCGGACCGCGTCTGGACACGCGATTCTGGTCCGATATTCGTGAAAAGCGACTATTCGCTTGCCATCACCAACTGGAAATTCAATGCCTGGGCAAAATACGACAACTGGCAGCTCGACAACGAAGTTCCCGATCACGTCGCCAGAGAGCTTCGTCTTCAACAGTGGATGCCAATGATCGGAGACCACCGCGTCGTGCTGGAAGGCGGGTCCATCGATGTGAACGGAGCAGGCACGCTCATCACGACAGAAGAATGCCTGCTCAGCACTGTCCAGCAGCGCAACCCCGGCATCAGCCGCGAGCAACTCGAAGAAGTCTTCCACGACTATCTGGGAATCGATCAAGTACTCTGGATGAACCGCGGCATCGCCGGAGACGACACGCACGGCCACGTGGACGACATCACTCGCTTCGTCGACGAGAACACCATCGTCACCGTCACCGAACCGAATCATAACGACGACAACCACATACCTCTCGCTGAAAATCTTGACCGGCTGAAGTCGGCGCGCAATCTCAGCGGTCAGCCTTTCCGCATCGTCGAGCTCCCGATGCCTGCTCCGGTTATCTTTGAAGGGCAGCGCCTGCCCGCAAGCTATGGCAATTTCTATATCGCCAACGGATTAGTCCTCGTACCGACCTTCAACGATCCAAGCGACCGCAAGGCACTCAGCATCCTCGCCGATCTTTTTCCCACGCGCGAGGTAGTGGGAATTCATTGTGGAGATTTCATCTGGGGCTTGGGTGCACTGCACTGCATGACGCAGCAGCAGCCTGCCTGAATGACGTATGCCTCGCTGAGGGGATTGGTTTGCGCTCACTTTGAAATGACTTTAAGCATAAAAAATTAAAGATTTCCCCTTGACAGTCCCTTTTTTCATCCTGTATTAAACCTATTAGTTAATTAACCAATAGGTTTAATATAATGCCTGACCATCTCAGCACCACCTTCGCAGCACTCGCCGATCCTACCCGCCGCGCGATCCTTGCCCGATTAGCCTCCGGTGAAACCTCTGTTACGGAGCTGGCCGAACCGTTCGAGATGAGCATGCCAGCTATCTCCAAGCACCTCAAGGTACTCGAGCGCGCAGGCCTGATCGCTCGCGGTCGCGAAGCGCAATGGAGACCGTGCCGGCTGGAAGCGGCTCCCCTTAAGGACATTGCCGGCTGGATAGAGCACTATCGCCGCTTCTGGGAACAGAGCTTTGACCGGCTGGACGCATATCTGCACGAGTTACAAAAGCATCCGCAAACATCCCCAATCAAGGAGAAGAATCATGACAACAAGCAACGCAGAAAATAGCTCTGTCATACAGACGGCGGAACAGGAGCTTACCTTTACGCGTGTCTTCGATGCGCCGCGCAGCCTGGTCTTCAAGGCTTGGACTGAGCCCGAGCGCATGAAAGAGTGGTGGGGACCTCATCGTTTCACGAACCCAGTCTGCGAGTTGGATGTGCGGCCAGGCGGCTCCATTCGCGTGCATATGCGTGGACCCGATGGCACGGTTTACCCGATGGGAGGCGTTTTTCGCGAAATCGTCGAACCGGAACGGCTCGTCTTTACTACGACAGCGCTGCATAATGCCAGCGGCGAGCCGCAGCTCGAAACGTTGAATACGGTCACCTTCATCGAACGCAATGGAAAAACGACGCTCACATTGCATACAAGAGTCATCAAAGCAACACCGGCTGCGGATTTTGCGCTCGCAGGAATGGAAGAAGGCTGGAGCCAGAGTCTGGAACGCCTCACAAATCTTCTATCGGACTACCGCAAGAAGAACGGCGGTATGATGCCAAATGCAGTAACGACAGCGCTCGAAGACCAGACCATTGTCGGCATACGCATGTTCGATGCGCCACGTGACCTCGTCTTTCAGATGTTCACCGATCCAGATCACATCGTGAAGTGGTGGGGGCCGATAGGTTTTACCAACACTGTCTACATTATGGATGTGAGACCTGGAGGCATCTGGCGCCACGTCATGCATGGACCCGATGGTATCGACTATAAAAACGAAAGTGTTTACGTCGAAGTCATACGACCGGAGCGGCTGGTCTATAAGCACCTCTTAGGGCCCGCCTTTGTATCTACTGTGACCTTCGACGATGAGGGCGACAGGACCAGGGTGACAATGCGAATGCTCTTTGAATCAAATGAGTTGCGAGATAAGACCATCCAGGTATTCGGTGCGGTCCGAGGTCTCGAGCAGACGTTGAATCGCCTTGCAGAGTATCTGGCACAAAGGTAAATTCTCTAGGAGACAGGCAAACTCAAGCGCTGGAGTTTGCCTTGTCCTCTAAATACATGCCTTCATTTTGAAAGGGAGACGGATGAAAATTGCCGCGTTGATCTCACGGATTCTGCTCGGTCTGATCTTTACCATATTCGGACTCAACGGTTTTCTTCACTTCATTCCGGGACCTTTACCGCCGGGATTAGCGGGGCAATTTATTGGCGCGCTCATCCAATCACATTATGTATTCTTTGTTTCTGGCGTACAGATTGTCAGCGGCGTGCTGATGCTGATCAATCGCTATATTCCTCTTGCGCTTGTGCTTTCCGCAGCCCTGATTGCAAACATCCTTGCGTTTCATATCTGCATGTTTCCGAGCGAGTCATTCATGGCAATTCTGGTCGCAATTTTTTGGTTAATCATCTTTGTGTACCATCGCAAGAACCTCTCTTGCCTGTTTGTGCAGCGGACTGAATAAAAAAACCGGATATCGGCTTCACCGGGATAACTCAATGCCATCCAAATCCATGGAGCGCGTGAATGTATGTGCAGAAATATCAAGACACTCTTCAATTTCGATCCGCCCGTGACCGACGAGGAGATTCGGGCGGCTTCTCTCCAGTTCGTACGCAAGATAAGCGGCTTCACGCACCCGTCCAAAGCAAACGAAGCGTCGTTTCTGGCAGCCGTCGATGAAGTAGCTGGCGTGTCCGCGCGTCTTCTCCACTCGCTCGAAACCAATGCTCCGCCTAAAAATCGGGAGGAAGAGGCCGCCAAGGCGAAAGCCCGCGCAGTCGAAAGATTCGGCACTTAAATGAATAGAAGCTTCGCAGCGAGGAACGCGAATATCTTAGGTGAAACGTCTCAAAACCTATGGGAATTTTGGCTTTGTCTTCCAGGCGCCGAGAATCGCGCCCATGATGACCATTCCAATCAGTGAAGCACCGGTGTTGATCACCAGAATGCTCATGCCCCTGCCTTCGAAGGCATATTCGGTCGACCATGTTGTCAGGATAAAGCCAACCCACGCGGCGATGGCGATAATCACTCCACGTATGATTGTCTGCTTGCCCGTCATCTGCGTAAACCATGAGATCGCAGCAGCCAGGACCAATGCGCAGATAAAACCAATGACATAGGCAAGCACAAAGCTGCCTCGCTGCTGTCCCAGCTCCGCCGCGGTCTTGCCAATACCAGCCAGCCATTCTTCCATGAACAGCGTGAACCAGACCGCCTGCAGCGCAAAATACACAAGAGCGGAAACAAGAATCGCGAGATAATTCAACCGAACCTGTCGCATTTCGGGCATGTATTCCTCCACATTTCAAGTCGGTCACAAATTGTATCCGATATCGCGCAAATTTCTGAAGAAGAATTGGTCTTGTAATGAAGGAGCCACGCAGTGAAAACTGTGCGCGTACTCATGTCGATCTCCACCTCTACCTGGCAGGTCTCCGCAAGTTCCACAGCTGTTGATGAGACCGCGTGTCATAAAAATGATGAACCAATGACAAAAGGATGACATCCTCCTCCGCACAGGAAGGTTACGGTAATCAAGACAGGCACATCGCATGAGCCTGTAACTCCGCAATCGATTACCTCCCGAAAGGCTCCTGTTCTGTGTTGAAATCCGAGCCTTTCGGTCTCTTTGTTCGGCTTACCGCGCCGTTTTTGCCGCACGTGATGAGGGATGCGTACGCGGTTTTTTACCATTGGTCCGTTTGCCGGGTGTCTCAATCACACCGCGCATCCAGAAGTTGCCTTCCGGATCCACTTCAATGCCATGCACCTCGCGCTCGAATCCAGGAAAGCGCTTGCTGAATTCTTCGAGAGCCAGCAGGAAACGGATCGTTGGGCTATTGGCGTCGCCCAGCCGCTCACCCGGCATCGAGATCGGAATACCCGGTGGATACGGCACCAGCATTACCGCTGGGATTCGTCCTGCCATCTCCGCCAGCTTTACTTTTTCCGTGCCTTCGCGAATCAGCTTTTGATATGCCTGTGCAGGGGTCATCACAGGATTGGGATCCACGTCAAAAGCCTCCTGCAGCAGCCCGGGCAGATTCAGTTCTCTCATCGCTGCGTGCATCTCGTCGCTTAGTTGTTTCAGGTCCATTGCGCCGTAACGGTCGGGATACTTGGAGGCCAGTTGTGGCAGCGCTTCGGTCAGCAAAGCTTCCTGATCATAGAGTCGCCGGAACTCAAAGAGCGTCTCCAGCAGGCTTCCCCACTTACCTTTACTGGTGCCCACAGAGAACAGCGTCAGGATCGTGTAGTCGCCGGTCCTGGCAATTTCGACGCGTCGCGCATCGAGAAATGCGGTAAGAATTGTCGCTGGGATGCCCCAGTTGTCGATACGGCCCTGCGCATCGATGCCGGGCGTCAGGATTGTGACCTTCGTCGGATCGAGCAGCACATAGTCGTCGGCAATGTCTTCATCGCGATAGCCATGCCATACCTCACCCGGCTTTAGCGTCCAGCACTGCGAAGACTGCGCCAGCAAATTATCCGGCGCATCTTCAAAGCGAATGACCTCGCCACTCGCTGTATCCTTCACATAGTCCGGCTGGTACATGCCGAAGAACCAGCCGCCGCCTTCCTCCGCCTTCAGGCGGTGCGCTACCGAAGCCATGGCTTTGCGGAAGGTAATCGCATCCTGAATCGTCTCCGTCATCAGCGTCGAACCGGCTGGCTCGTCCATCATCGCCGTCGCCACGTCAATCGAGGCAATCATCGGATAGAACGGCGAAGTCGTGCCACGCATCATGAACGATTCGTTGAACTGGTCAAACTCCAGCGGAGCGCGCGGGCTCAGCTTCACATGGATCATCGACGCCATCGAAAAAGCGGGCAGCATCTTGTGCGTCGACTGCGTGGCAAAGAGCAGCGGACGGTCCGGCATCTCGTCCGGCACGTCCATCGCAAAGCGTCCGCGATACAGAGGATGGAATTTCGCATAGGCGTACCATGCCTCATCGAAATGCACACGAGGCACGCTCTTCGCCAGCTGCTCCACCACACTGTCCACGTGGTAGCAGAAGCCGTCATACGTTGAATTAGTTACGACCGCATAGCTCGGATCTTTTGAAACCGCCTTCGCGGCAAATGGACTTTTCTCAATCATTTCCCGGATATTTTCCGGACGAAAGCGCGCCAGAGGCACCAATCCGATCATGCCGTAACCGTTACGTGTCGGCTTGAAATACACCGGACGCGCACCCGTTACCGTCAACGTGTGACAGATGGACTTGTGGCAGTTCAGATCAGCAAGCACCATTTCGTCCTGGGCAATTACGCCATGTCCGACGATCTGGTTTGAGGTCGATGAGCCTCCGAGAACATAAAACGTCCAGTCAGCCCCGAAGATGCGCGCCGCGTTGCGCTCTGACTCCGCTGGAGGTCCAATGTGATCGAGCCACGAGCCGAGTTGAGAAGTAGAGATACCCAGGTCAGACCGGAGCAGATTTTCGCCAAAAAACTGGTGGAAAGCCATCCCGACAGGATGCTTCAGAAAGGCCACTCCGCCCATATGTCCAGGGGCGTCCCAGGAGTAGGCACCCTGGTCCGTATACTTCACCAACTCGCGAAAATATGGTGGCAATAGTTGTTCGTGATATCGCTCGACAGCGAAATCGACGCGGTTGGCGATAAACGCAGGCGTATCGCCAAAGAGATGGATGTACTCGTGCACCTGCTTTACCACCTCAAGCGGCAGTTCGCTGACGAGCGTACGGTCAGCGATCAGAAAGATCGGCAGCTTTTTGTTGCGTCGGCGCACTGCACGAATGATGCGTAGAGCCGCGCGCTGGTCAAACTGGGTGTTCTCCGGAAGATCCCAGTCCAGCAGGATAGCGCTTTGCGACGGATCCGAATTTACCAGCGCCAGTCCATCTTCAGGAGTTGCCGTGCGCACTACGCGATAGCCTTCCTTGTCGATTGCCTCGCACAGTCGTTCCATGGCACGGTCGGATACCGAATCGGTCCCACCTACTTCACTCGCAATGAGCAGAACCCAGCGGCCTTGTTCCATCTACTGCAACCTCTCTCTTCACTCTATGCGTTCCAGAAGCGCAGGGCTTCCCCCGCTTCTTGAACAGCGCGTTAAATTTGATTTTGGGAGCATTCCGGACGAACGTTCCGCGAATTAACTGGCCTGAAAAAACGCCATTATTTGCCCCCGACTCTGAGTGCAATCAAGGAAGGGGAAAGGATCAGCTTTTCTCGTTTTTGGAAGGGGGCACGGCTTAAGGCTTTAGCCTTCCCATAAGGTGGAAGCTTATTGAAATACTCTCTACACTCTGTCAAGCTCTTTTCTACAATAAACTTTTTAAAGTCGTTACGAATCAGCCACTTAGCGCCTGACCACTTTGCCGTGTTTCTTCGCACAATTCTTTACAATAGAGATAAGCGGGAAATTAATCTACCTCACAGACGAAAAAACTGTAACCCGCATCAGATCAATATTTTACATATAAATACAGCCTTCTCAATACTTTACGGCGTTAAAACTACAGAAACGTGCCTTTTCAAAGACTTTAGCTGCTTTGTAAGGGGAAGGGGTGGGTTCAGGTCGTCTCCTCGACCGTGTCGCCCTCGCCCGGAGCCAGAAACAGATTCGTTTCCAGGCCATGCTGGCGCGTGTACAGGTCGTAATAGCGACCGCCCAGGGCATAGAGGCTCTCATGCGTGCCGCGCTCGAGAATCGCTCCTGACTCGACCACCAGAATCTGATCCGCCCGGCGAATGGTGGAGAGCCGGTGTGCAATCACAAAGGTTGTGCGGCCCTGCATCAGGAAATTGAGGCCGTGCTGAATCATCTGCTCGGACTCCGAATCAAGCGACGAAGTCGCCTCGTCCAGAATCAGGATGCGGGGATCGGCAAGAATGGCGCGGGCAATGGAAAGCCGCTGTCGCTGGCCGCCGGAGAGCTTTACGCCGCGCTCGCCCACAATCGTGTCGTACCCCTCAGGAAAGCGCTCGGCGAACTCGTCGACGCGAGCGATGCGGCATGCTTCGAGAAACTGCTCCTCGGTCGCCTGCGGATACGAAAACACTACGTTCTCCCGAATGGTGCCGTCGAAGAGAAACGACTCCTGCAGGACCACACCAAGCTGACTCCGGTAGGTATCCAGCTTTACCGTGGAAAGATCGATCCCATCGACGAGTACGCGCCCGGAATCCGGCTTATGGAATCCGCACACGATACTGATAATCGTCGACTTGCCCGACCCCGACGATCCAACCAGCGCCGTTACCGTGCCGGGCCGCGCCTCGAACGAGATGCCATGCAGCACCGGCTTGTCTACTTCGTAGCTGAAACGAAGATCGTCGAACTCCACATCGCCGCGAATTTCGCCGAGCCTTACTGTGCGCTTCGGGTCGCTGAATTCGTCCATCTCGTTCAGTATTTCCATCGTGCGGTCGAGCCCCGCAACCGCCTCAGTCAGCTGCGTACCGATGTTCACCATCTGGAAGACAGGCGCGATCATGAATGCCAGCAGCATCGTGTATTGGACATAGGCACCTTCCGTCATGTGACCGCCAAGGACCGCGTGACCGCCCAGAAGCATTACCAGGCCGCCAACCACGCCCAGCACCGTCGTCGCCGCGAACGACAGTGCACTGGTTGCCGTCAGCGAGCGCATCACATTGTCCAGAAGCCGCTGCACACCCTGGCTGAAGACGCCAGCCTCGCGCTCCTCGGCGTGGTACCCCTTGACTACGCGCACTCCGCCGAGCGACTCGGTAAGCCGTCCTGTGACTTCGGCATTAATCTTGGCGCGCTCACGAAAGATCGGGCGAATTGTTTTAAAGGCATTCGACAGAATGATGACGAAAATGGCAATAACGGCAAAAACGATCAACGTGATGCGATGGCTGCTCCGCAACAGCAGCACAAATGCCATAGTCGCCGTCAGGATGCCGCCGACAAACTCAACCAGTCCGGTGCCGATCAGGTTGCGCACGCCTTCTACGTCCGACATAATGCGCGAGACGAGCGTGCCCGTGCGGTTGCTATCGTAAAAGCTGACTGGCAACAGCCCAATATGTTGTTGCACTTGTTTGCGAAGATCGGCAATCATGCGCTGCGCAGCTTTGGATAAAAGCTGCGTCAGGGAAAACGAGGTAATCGCCTGAATAGTTGTCGCCAGAAACACGGCACCGACGAGCGGTAGCAACTTTTCTGCGTGATGATGCCGCAGCACCTGGTCGATAAACGGCTTGGAGGAGAGGGGCAGCACCAAACCGGCAACCCGGTTGATCGCCATCAAAAGGAGCCCAAACAGCAAAAGCATGCGCCGCGGACGAACCAGCTTCCAGACCTCAGGCAGCACTTTCTTGAGATCGGTCTTTTTCTTAGGCACGTCGCCTGCGGCCGCGCGGATAGCGCTGCGGGATCCGCCGCTGCGCTCTGCTCTCATCGACGTCATGGAACCAGGCCGCATAAAACTTAAGCCCGCGCCCGTCGCGCAGCCACAAACGAGCGTACGCAAAGCACAACGAAAATAAGCAACAATATCGACATTGCAGCCTTCTCTTTTACTGCGATCGGGTGTGGAAACTGCCGCCCCAGCAGCATGCGGATGCTGTCATAGATGCCCTTTGCCGTTCCGAGAAAACCCAGCAGCCCAACCGTAACCGCAATGTGCATATAAAGCATGCGCTTCTTCCCGTCTTCTGTAATCGCCAGAAAACCGAGAATGCCGAGAAGTAAGCCGACATATGTCGGGATGAGAGCCGTTGGTGCGTGACTGCCAGCCACGACAAAGCCGAAGATGCCAAGAAGAATCAGAATGACGCCGAAGCTGATTGTAGTTTTTGCCATGCGTTAGAATGCGCCTCCGCTGTTTCTAGCATAGAGCATCGGGCATACGCTTTGAGACGCGGCAGAAACTGACAGGACTCAATTTGTTATGTAGAGGGTACGATCTTCATGGACTTGAGAACCTGACGCGCAGCTACATCGGGAAGCTGCTCAGCGGAAACATGCAGCGCATCCGCCGGGAGCTCCAGCGTGGCGATCTGGCTGTCGAGTAACGTCTCTGGCATAAAGTGGTCATGCCTCATCAGCATACGCTGCGCGATGACTTCTTTCGGCGCCTCCGTCAGCACGAAACGGTAGACATCATGAGGCAGACCAGCGATTAGCGTCTCACGATACGATTGCTTCAACGCCGAACACGTCAGGATGCCGTTCTCTTCGCGCTGATACCAGTTAAGGATCAGGGCGTGCAGCGAAGCGAGCCAGGGAGCGCGATCTTCGTCCGTCAAGGGAATTCCTGCATGCATCTTCGTCTTGTTGGCTGCGCTGTGATAATCGTCGCCCTCGGCAAACTGCCATTTTGTAAGTGCGGCTAGCGCATGCGCAAGCGTTGTCTTTCCGGAACCGCTCACCCCCATCACGATTAGGATCATGCTTTTCCTTGCGCCGCCACAATCCGCTTCACATCAGCCACAATCTGCTCCGGGGTCCAGTCATTCGTCGGATACCATTTGACTACCTTGCCATCCGGCCCGATTACCAGCGTCGAAAGCGAATGCGTAATGGTGTGATCTTTCTCCGGCGTTGCTCCCACATCAAAGAAACGCAGAACCGCTGGAAGATTATCCTTGCCGGGCGCCGCAAAATCCCAGTGGGCGAATGTCTCGTTTGTGTACTTTCCCGTGTAGGAACTGCCGTAACTGCGCAGTACCTGCGGCGTGTCGTACTCGGGATCGAAGCTCACACTCAGTAGATGTGTCTTCTTGTACAACGCTGGATCGGCGGTCAGCGTTTTATCCATCTGCGCAAAATTGCGGCTTATGCGCGGACAGAAGTCAGCCACTGGACACCTCGTGTAAATGAAGGTCATCAACAGCACCTTGCCGTGGAACTGCGCCAGACGAATCTGCTTACCGCTCTGGTTCAGCAGACGGAAATCCGGCACCTGATCGCCCGGTTGAATGGGATGGTAGAAGTAACTCGGCTTATAGTCGGGCTTGGCCTGGGCAATGATAACGATCTCGTCGAGCAGGTCTGACTTGTCAGTCGCAATCAGCGTTGCCGTGATGCTGTCGCCCGGATGCAGCTCGGTGATGATGCTGGGGTTTTTCAGCTTGTACGGCATCGTCATGGCTTCCATGAAGCCGGGAATTGCTGCCGCATCCAAAACAATTTCGTTATGCGACGCATCCACTGTCATGATTTTGCCGCGCACAGGATAGTGCTTCGCGTTCGCTTCGGAAGCAGGCTGGTCGGATGCGGGGACGCTTTCGGAATTTGTCTTCTGGCGGCAACCACCCAATGACAAGGTGCAGACAACAATCACAAGGGAACAGAGACGAAAAATAGAACAGGTCACAGTTCAGTTTACACTTTCTAAGTGCTCCCACTCTTTGACTCGCAGCCCTTATTACCGCTGGTGGAGACGGTCAGAAATGCCCTCGCAGACGGCTCCATTGTGGTTACGGCGAATGCGCGTTCGGCCCGGTCACTCGCACTGCAGTACGCGGAGCAGCAGCGGAGCAATGGGATCGAAATGTGGGCGTCTCCGGCCATTTTCGACTGGGACACATGGCTGAACAGCCTTTGGCACGAGCATCTGTTCCGCAATGCAGAGTCTCCGCTATTGCTGACACGGCTTCAGGAGCACTCTCTGTGGAAGCGCGTACAGCAAGCGGATGCCATGCTGGTTGTCTCGCCAGACGGAATGGCATCGCTCGCTCAAAGCGCATATGCGCTTCTCAGCGATTATCGCCGGCACGCCATGCGAAACACCGAATGGCTCGAAGTAGATGCCGAGCACTTCCGCCAATGGGCGAAGATATTCGATCAGTTGTGCCGTGATCAAAAATGGGCGAGCCGCAGCGATCTTGCAAACCGTCTCAGCCTCGCCGCACGAGCAGGCAGGCTCATTCTGCCGAAGCACATGCTTCTTGTAGGGTTCGACCGATTCACGCCGGCGCAACAAGGCTTTCTCCACAACATTCGCGAGGCTGGCGTCATTGCGGAAGAGTTTATTCAGCCGCCAGAGCATCATGCGGCAAATATGCTCATTGTCGCCGACGATCTGAACGATGAGCTGCTCGCCTGCGCCAGGTGGTGTAGGCGCCAGCTTGAGCATAATTCGGCAATTCGCATTGGCGTGATTGCGCCCGATATCAGTAGCATTCGCGCAAAGACTGAACGAACATTTCGTGCCGTCCTGATGCCGCAGTCTCTCGATCTGGCAAGTGAAGCCGGAACGATGCCATTTGAATTTTCACTTGGCGTACCGTTGTCTTCTATCCCGGTCGTACGTGCTGCACTTCTTTTGCTGCGTTGGGTCGTCGAACCTTTGTCGGAAGAACAAATTACATGGCTTTTGCTGTCAGGTTTCTTTAGTGATAACGACTCCGAAACACAATCGCTAGCGCAATTCGATTTCAAGCAGCGCAATGCAGGCTCGCTCTCTCCCGAAACCTCGCTTCAGGCATTTACCAGCCGTCGCGCGCCGAATCCGTTTTCCAAACGCGCTCGCGAACTGCTGCGCGCCGTGGATAAGAGCCACGCACTGACAGATACCAACACCTGTATTGCATGGACCGAGTTGGCAGAACAACTGCTTTCTCTTGCAGGATGGCCCGGTTTTCGAACGCCTGACAGCGTGCAATTCCAGGCTCAAAGACGATGGATCAGGGTATTGGATGAAGTAGCGCTGTTGGATTTCTCCGGCCGCAAGAACTCCTTCTCAAACTACTTGCAGACATTGGAAAGACAAGCCGACGAGACCATATTCACATCCGAATCGCACCAGGCTCCAATCCAGATTCTCGGTGCGCTCGAATCCTCCGGTCAGACATTTGATGCCATCTGGTTTCTCGAAGCCGATGATTCTCAGTGGCCTCCGACCGGCAGGCCGCATCCATTGCTGCCCACTTCCCTGCAACGTGAGGCACAAATGCCGCATAGCTCGGCTGCGATTGATGCCGATCTCGGATATCTCGTGGCGAAGCGTCTTGCAGAAAGCACAGCACAGATCATCTTCAGCTATGCGAGGCAGAACAAAGAAGGTGAATTGAGGCCATCGCCACTGCTTGCAACGATTTTCGGCGCAGAGAATCGTCCCATTCCAACTACAGAATTTTGTCGGCAACTGGATCTACCGGAGGACACCAAAAGAGAAATCACGATCGAGTCGGTTGTCCTTGCTTCAGAAACAGCGGCGTGGCCGCAGGAGCGCATCGCCGGCGGAGCAGATGTTTTGAAAGAACAGGCAGCCTGTCCCTTCCAGGCATTTGCAACGCGTCGGCTTGCTGCGCGGCCTCTCAAACGTACAGATTGGGGATTAGACGCAGCGAAGCGCGGGAGCCTATTACACGACATTCTCGAGAACATCTGGTCGCCCGATACACCCAACCCATTTCGGATGGTCACTCTCGACGATCTTAAAAATGTAGCCGCCGCACAGCATCTCGACGATGCATTGCGCTACCACATCAGGAATGCCTTTCACTCATTGATCCGCGAACATGAGGGCGATGCCTGGGCTCAAGCGTATTTCGAATCGGAGCAAATTCGCCTGCTGGCACGTCTGCGTGAATGGATGTTGCATCATGAAGCCGTACGCCAGTCTTTTGAAGTCAAGGCGCGAGAGCAACGTTTACAGGATGTGCATGTTGGTGAACTGAAGCTGAACCTGCGCGCCGACCGCATCGATCTATTGCCCGATGGCTCTCACTTACTCATCGACTACAAGACTGGTGAGGTATCGACCGCAGACTGGCAGGGAGAACGGCTCGATGAACCGCAGCTTCCTCTCTATGCTGCGTATGGCAATGTAGAGAATGTCAGTGGCCTTCTCTTCGCGCAGATCCGCGCAGGCAAAACGGCCTTTGTGGGCCGCGTGGCCAATGCACAGCAGCGATTGCAGGCAAACCTCTCAGCCAGCAGTTCTTTAGTAAATCAGCCATACGACGACAGCATGCGCGATGGATGGCAGAATGCACTGCTCCACCTGGCGGAAGAATTTCTTCGCGGCGAGTCCTCCGTAGATCCAAAGCATGGCGCGAAAACCTGCAAATACTGCCCGTTGCCAGGCCTTTGCCGAGTTGCGGAAACAGAGAGCGCCGAAGGCGGCGATGTAGAGGCAGATCATGACTGAGCTTCGCATCAGTACCTCCGATCAGAGTGCGCGCGACCAGGCCCTGGATACTCGTTCGTCATACATTGTGCAGGCTCCAGCAGGCTCCGGTAAAACGGAACTGCTCACGCATCGCTTCCTCAAGCTGCTCGCGATAGTCGACGAGCCCGATGAAATTCTAGCCATCACTTTCACGCGTGCAGCTACAGCAGAGATGCGCTCGCGTATCCTGCATAAACTCGAAGCGGCGCGGCAAAATCCAGTCCCGCAGTCAAGTGACGAAGAAATGCTCATCTCCGCGCGTGCGGCTCTGGCTCATGCGCAAAAACGCAACTGGAATCTACTGGAACAGCCGCAGCGTCTGAACATCCAGACAATCGACTCACTATGTATGCGCATCGCCTATGAGCAGCCGTTGCTGGCCCGCATGGGCGGACATCTGCAGCCAATCGAAAATGCTCTTCCGCTCTACGATGAGGCAGCACAGCGCACGATTGCAGATCTTGGCAACCGCAACCATGAGCTGCAGAACGCCCTCATGCATCTTCTACAGTTGCGCGATAACAGCCTTCCCGACTCGCAACGTCTGATTGCGGACATGCTCGCGCATCGCGATCAGTGGCTGCATGCGTTTCCTTTGGCCAGAGATCTGACAAAAGACGATTGGGACACCATACGCATGCGTCTGGAAGCGCCATTCCGGCAGGCAATCCGCCGCGTGCTCAAGAAGATTCACAGCTCGCTCAGTGCCGAAACCATTGCTCGCGAATTGATTGGGTTGGCAAACTATGCGTGCAAAAATCCGAACGAGATCGATCTAAGAGCCATAGCGCACATAAGAACACTTCCTGAACCCTCTGAAAAATTCTTAGAGCAATGGATTTGCTTTGCCAATCTTCTGCTCGCCAAGGGCAGCCGCGCTTGGAGAAAGCACTTTACGACCAGGGAAGGATTTCCTCCGGCGGCGAGCCGCGAACAGGATTCGATTGAGCAGAAATACAAAAAACGCATGCTTTCTTTTATCCACCGTCTTGCGCAAATGGACCATCTGCTCGAATCACTTCACGAAATACGCCGCTTGCCACCAGTTCGCTATGACGAAGACCAGTGGCAGATATTGCGCGACCTGTTCACCGTTCTACGCTACGCAGTTGCAGAATTACGCGTTTTGTTCGCCGAGCAAAAGGTAGTCGACTTCATTGAGCTCGGAATCGCCGCGCATGCCGTGCTCGAACAAGAGCATCCTACGGAACGCGTGCTGGCATTCAGCGATCGTATTCGTCACCTGCTCGTCGATGAGTTCCAGGACACATCGCGGCGCCAGCACAAGCTGATCGAAATGCTGCTTCGCGTCTGGAACCCGGGTGATGGTCGCAGCTGCTTCTTTGTTGGCGATCCCATGCAGTCGATTTACATGTTCCGCCAGGCAGAGGTAGAACTTTTCGAACAGGTGCGGCAACATGGTATTTCTTCCGCTAACCAACGGCTTCCGTGCAGACCACTTCAACTCTCGGCCAATTTCCGCTCACACGCCGGACTGACGGAACCACTCAACACATATTTCGAGACGATCTTTTCGGGTACTCACGCTGCGGGTGCTGCTGCTGTGTCGTTCTCGCGTTCAGAAGCGGTCTCGGATGCTCTTCCTGATCCGTCGGTGTGTCTGCACCCGCAATTTCTGCCGGGCACAGAGCGCGGCAAGCCAGATCGTGAGGCATTGGATGTCGCGCGGAAGCGCGAGGCCGAGGAAGCAATCTCAATTGTTGAGAAGCACCTGCCGCGAATCGCCGAAGCCGCAGCCAACCCCTCGTTGTCATATACCGTGGCGGTGCTGGCACGTGCACGGCAACATCTGTCGCTGATCGCGCAAAAGCTGCGCGAACACGATATTCCTTATCGCTCCATTGAGTTAGAAACGTTGGCGGAACGTCAGGAGATTCGCGATCTTCTCTCACTTATCCGCGCATTGCTGCATCCGATGGATCGCATTGCATGGCTCTCTGTTCTGCGTGCTCCCTGGTGTGGGCTTACGCTGCAAGACCTCCACGTTCTCTGTGGCGAAGATGATAAGCAGTTCACTTCGACTCCGATTCGACAGTTGATTGAGGATCGCCTGCGATTGCTTAGCAAGGATGGCGAGCAAAGGTTGCGCCGCGTCTACGCGGTTCTTAGCAAAGCGATCGGGGTCCGTTACCAGCAGGCACAATCTTCATCGATTTCCTCATGGATCGAGCGCACGTGGCACAGCCTCGGCGGTCCGCTCTGCCTTGATGAACAGGAACAGGAGAATGTGCGCGCCTTCTTCAGCATGTTGGACGAAATTGCACCGGACGGCATCGTGTGCCTTGGCGACGAGTTCGACAACAAGCTGAGCCGTCTGTTTGCGCAGCCTGATCCGCGCGCCAGTGAGCGCTCCGGTGTTCAATTGATGACGATTCACAAAGCCAAGGGCCTTGGCTTTGATGTGGTTCTCGTGCCCGGGCTCGAACGAAGCACCGGACGCGACCGCCAGCAACTGATCTGCATGCTGGAGCGGGTAAGTATCGACAGTCCCAGCTATGACGAACTTCTGGTGGCGCCTATCGGCAGCAAGGGCGGCGCAAGGCATCCTCTCTACCAGTGGGTACAAAAGCAGCGCACCCTGCGTGAAGCGGAGGAGCGCAAACGCATCCTCTATGTAGCCTGCACTCGCGCTCGCCGTGAGCTTCACCTCTTCGGTGCGGCTGTTGTCACAGGGCAAGGCGAACTGCAACCCGGGCCTCAGGATAGCTTGCTCGCGTCGGCGTGGCCTGCGCTGAAAGCGGAGTTTGGCGCTGCCTATCTGGATCACAATCGGCGCAATGTACTTCCCTTCCCACTCGCTTCACAAATGGGAGTTCTTCATCTTGCTGCAGCCGCGGATTCTCTCCATCCACCGCTTGAATTACGGCGATTGCCTGCTAATGTAGCGTTTCAAGCCAGCGGCACAAATGTAACGGTGTCAAGCACGTTTTCCAGGCTGATCGAGGAACAGGAAATCATTGAGCGCCCTGAGGGTTCGCGTCTACGGCGAACGATTGGTAGCATCATTCATTCTTTGCTTGAGCAATTGAGCCGGCACCTCGCACAAAATGCTGAGGCTTCGCTTCATGCGATTCGCGATTTGCTCCAGTCTCAGGCCGCGGGCATGTTGCGAGCCGCTGCTGTGTCTCCAGATCAGTCTTCAGCCGCACTCGCAGACATTCTTGCAGCCGTTGAAGCTGCAGCGGCAGATCGCTATGGACACTGGATACTGAGCCCCCATCCGGAAGCGCAATCAGAAGCTTCGTGGACCGGCTGGATCGATGGCGGACTAAGGACGCTGCGTGCCGATCGGATCTTCCGCGCGGGCGCCAATCCGCTTGACGCCGGCTCGGAATATTTTTGGGCTGTTGACTACAAAACTACACGATATACGGGACTCGATGTCGCCGATTTCCTCAGCGCACAGCGCAAGATATACGAGCCCCAACTGGCACAGTATGGAAGAGCTCTACGTAAACTTCATGGCGATAGCTTGCAGCTTCGGTTTGGGCTTTACTTCCCGCTTCTTGGGCATCTGGAATACTGGCCCGGCTAGGCTGCTTTCATTTAAACGGATGGCCGCGAAAGAGATAGAACAATTCGATGATAAGGATAATGACTACGGTGAGCTCCAGAAAGAAGGCGCGGCTTTGATTGAACTGGTCGACCATGAAGTGGTAAAGCTCGCGCGCAGTCTGGACTTTGTTGGTGACGAGATTCTTGTAGTCCGGCACGCCGACCTTCGATGCGGCCAGCTTGTATAAGCGCGCGGAGAACATGTCGCTTAAAAACTTGATGGCATTGTCTGCATGCTCGGTCAGTTCGGTCACTTCAAGCAGAACTGTATTCAGTTTTGTAGCTGAGCGCGCAAGCCGCCAGCGGGCAAAAAGACCCGTTCCTTCCTCCAGAGAGTTATAGACGCCTTCCAGCTCGTTGGTAAGTAATTCGTCATAGTGGCGAAATTCGAGAAGCTGCGAATTGGCATATTCCAGCAACTGGATCGCAGTCTCAGCACCGGCAGGCGTGTCATACAGAAAAGCTGCGTTCCAGCCGATCACAGCCAGATCTTTGACGGAGTAAGAAATGCCTGACTGCAAAACCTCATGACGCTCACTATCGGAAAGCTCTGTCGAGTCGCCGCGAACAATCTGCGTGATCTGTTTTCCACGATGCGTCAAAAGATCCGTTGCGGATGGCGTGCCGCTCACTTCACGTACATGAAAAATGAAGTAATCTTCGTTCAGCCATTCTTTGTATGGCTTTACCAGCGCGTCTCTCGCCTGCTCCAATCGTTTTTTCGCGATACCTAGTGCGTACGCAGAAAAATCAACGTCCCATACCCATCGACTGGAGAGCTGCACGAGTTTTTCCCAGTCACCGGAGAAGGGCAACTCGAAGATAACGCTGACGACACCATAGTCGTAATACTTGATCTGCCCCTGAAGCCGCTCCCCGGTTTCCAGCACCAGTGTCTCCGCTGTTTCGACAACAGGTGGACGCTGATAACGCACATAGCTTGGCAGGGCGTGCTTCAGGGGCGGCTTCTGCACAGTCTGCGCGCTGAAGACGTCTCGCAAGTGATCGAGACGTATCTCTTCACACACATCGAACTGGATGAGCACAAGGACTGAGCCTTGAAGCTGTTCGTTGCGGTCTGGTAGGGCTGCATCCATAAGCGTTGAACTGAAGAATCGCCTTGAACTGGAGGAACGTAAGCTCCTGTTGATTGTATGGCACGAATATGAATGGACGTCTCGGGACATGCTGATTTCTTCGGCGAGAGAAATCATCTTTAATGGCGATCGGACGATCGCTATCATAATCGCAGGTGATGCTGTTCTCTATGCCGAAACGCAGTGCAGGTTTGCTGATATACCGCCGTAAGAACCATGGTACGGAAGTGTTTCTCGCGCATCCGGGCGGCCCGTTCTGGGCTAAGAAAGACCTGAATGCATGGTCGATTCCGAAAGGCGAATACGGCTCCGAAGAAGATCCGCTCGCCGCCGCAAAACGCGAGTTCGAAGAAGAGACAGGTTTTCGTCCGGAAGGCACTTTTGTCGCACTGGGAGATCTGAAGCAGGCCGGCGGAAAGATTGTGACAGCGTGGGCTGTTGAAGGTGATTGCGATCTATCCGTATTGAGGAGCAATACATTCTCCCTGGAGTGGCCTCCGCGTTCCGGACGCATGGTGGAATTTCCGGAAGTGGATCGATGGCAGTGGTTCTCCATCGAGGAGGCACGAGAGCGCCTTCTATCCGGACAGAAGGTTTTTCTTGATCGCCTTGTTGAACTGCTAGTGAATTAGTCCAACCCAAGGGTTCATCCTGAGCTTTATTGCCCTGTTATATATTTGGTGAACACAGCCAAACACCATGCGGAGGCTGCAATGCCAACTATCGGACGAGCTGCTGTTGTTCACGAATTCCGCAAGCCACTGCACCTTGAAGAAAAGACGTTTGCCGATCCGGGCCCATTCGAGGTGTTGGTCAAGATGGGCGCGACGGGTGTATGCCACACCGACGTGCACGCCGTAGATGGAGATTGGCCCGTGAAGCCGAATCTTCCTTTCACGCCTGGGCATGAAGGCGTGGGCGTAGTAATAAAAGCGGGGCGTGAAGTTCGTGATGTGAAGGAGGGTGATCGCGTCGGCCTGCCCTGGCTGCGATCGGCATGTGGAGCGTGCGAGTGGTGCGCCGAAGGATGGGAGTCGCTGTGCCCGAATGCCGTTTACGGCGGCTATACAGCAGATGGCAGCTTTGCCGACTACGCATTGGCTTCGGCGGCATATGTAGGCCATATTCCGGCACAGTTGAGCGATGCAGAAGCGGCTCCGATTTTATGCGCGGGACTTACCACATGGAAAGGCCTGAAAGAAGCAGAGCTGAAGCCAGGACAATGGGTTGCCATCTCCGGCATCGGTGGACTCGGGCAACTGGGCGTGCAGTATGCGATTTCAATGGGCTTGCATGTCATCGCTATTGATATCGATCCGGAGAAACTTCTCCTGGCCAAACGTATGGGCGCCGAAATTACACTAAACGCCAAAGAAGAAGACCCTGCGAAGCAGGTGATGTCCGCTGTCGGCGGAGCACACGGAGTATTGGTGACGGCTGTGTCGTTGCCAGCTATTCACCAAGCCATCAATATGACGCGTAGAAAAGGGACATGCGTATTGGTTGGTTTGCCGCCAGGCGATTTCCCTCTGCCTGTCTTCGATGTCGTGTTGAAGCGGCTCACCGTACGCGGCTCGCTGGTCGGGACGCGTGCCGACTTGGCCGAAGCGCTCTCGGTTTCAGCAAAGAGCGATATTCGCTCGCACATTGAAACAGCACCTTTAGAAATGGTAAACAACGCACTCGATAGACTGCGTGCAGGGAAAGTGGAAGGACGAATTGTTCTGACCTTTTAACGTCAGCTGCGGGTGCCGTCGCCTACACTCATGTGGTGGCGCACATCGAAACCCTGCACCCAAAAAATAACATCTTCGGCGATATTCGTTGCGTGGTCGGCCACACGTTCGAGACTGCGGGCGATCACCAAAGCATCCAGCGCTTGAGGAGTGTGCTGGGGCTGTTCTCGCATCACATTCAACAACGCAAAATGAATCGTCTCGTTCAGCTTGTCGACACTGTCATCCATCGATAGAACCGATTCGGCCATCTTCGCATCAGCTTCGATGAATGACTGGAGGGACTTACGCACCATGGCGGCAGCAAGGTTGGCCATGCGCGGAATGTCTATGGGAAGATCGACATCTGCATAAGCCTGCAGGTCGCGCACACGCTCTGTGATATTGACCGCTGAGTCGCCGACACGTTCCACATCGGCATTGATCTTGATAACGGCAAGAATAAATCGCAGGTCGATCGCCATGGGCTGTTCCATAGCTAGCAGATCGAGAGCCATCTGATCGATCTCTCGCTCAAGGCGATTGATGGCCAACTCGCTGTGGTCCACCAGGTCGCAGATCGACAGATCGCGCGTACGATAGGCCTCAACGGCACGTTGAATCGACTGCTCAGCCATACCGGCTACAATCAGCAGTTTCTCTCTCAGCTCATCCAGACTTTTATGAAAACGAAGGCGCGTCATCCAAATCTACCCGTGATGTAATCTTCGGTCCTCTTGTCGCCAGGATTTGTGAATATCTTGTGAGTCGAATCAAATTCAACAAGCCTGCCGTTCAAAAAGAAACCGGTGCGTTCCGCAACTCGCGCTGCCTGCTGCATATTGTGGGTCACAATCACGATGGTGTACTGCGATTTGAGCTGGAAGATGAGGTCTTCAATCTTTGCGGTAGAAACAGGGTCAAGCGCCGACGCTGGCTCGTCCATAAGCAGCACTTCCGGGTCGACGGCCAGCGCGCGGGCGATACAGAGACGCTGCTGCTGTCCACCCGAGAGACTGGCGCCGGACTTCTTCTTCAGATCGTCCTTCACCTCATCGAAGAGCGCAGCGTGTTTCAGGGACCGCTCCACCACTTCGTCAAGCATGCGGCGATTGCGGAAGCCGTTTAATCGTAATCCGGAGGCAACGTTGTCGTAGATCGACATCGTGGGAAATGGATTGGGGCGCTGGAAGACCATGCCGATGCGGCGGCGGATCTCCACCGGCGAGGCATCGTTATAAATGTCGAGATCGCCGATGCGAACCGTACCGGTAACTTTACCGATGGGATTGGTCTCGTGCATACGGTTGAGGCAGCGGACAAACGTAGACTTGCCGCAACCGGAGGGGCCAATGAGCGCGGTGGCCTGGTTCGCAGGAATGTGCAGGTTGATGTCCTGCAACGTATGGTTGGTGCCATACCAGGCATTCAGGTTCGAGACTTCAATTCCGACGCCCACTTAATTTGCCCCCTTCAAAACACCGCGCGTAGTGACAAAGCGCACCAGCGCGACGGAAACCACAATTAACAAGATTAATACCAGAGAGCCTGCCCATGCGAGGCGGTGCCATTCGTCATAGGGCGAGAGAGCATAAATGTAAATTTGCAGCGGCAGCGCGGCAATGGGTTGATTAACGTTTGCGCTCCAGAACTGGTTGCCGAACGCAGTAAAGAGCAGCGGTGCTGTTTCACCGGCGACGCGCGCAAAAGCCAGCATGCAACCGGTGATGACGCCAGGTGACGCAGTCTTGAGCGTGATGGCCAGCACTGAGCGCCAGTTGGGCACGCCAAGGCCGAGCGCAGCCTCGCGGATGGCATTCGGGACCATCAGGAGCATTTCCTCAGTCGTGCGTGTGATGGTAGGGATCATCATGATGCCCAGAGCCACGCCGCCGGAGAGCGCGGAGAAATGTTTCTGCGGCAGGACGATGAGCGAGTAGACCGCGATGCCCATGATGATCGAAGGCACGCCATTGAGCACGTCGGCGGTAAAGCGAACGAAGTTGGACAGCTTGCCGCCACGTCCGAATTCAGCAAGATAGATGCCCGCACCGATGCCGACCGGCACACCCAGAAGGCTGCCGAGCGCGAGCAGAATTCCTGAACCGACGATTGCGTTGGCCATGCCGCCGCCGGCTTCGCCTACAGGCGCGGGAACCTTGGTGAAGAAGTTGAGATTGAGCGAGCTGGTGCCCTTGTATAGCAGGTAGATGAAGATGGCGACCAGCGGCGCGACAACGAGAATCGTGCTCAAGACAGCGAGACCTGTGGCGGCGTGGTTGGCAAGCATGCGCCAGGTATGGTTTGTTTTGCCCGTATTGTGCGGTAAAGCCATGGGTGACTGTTCCGTTCTTCTTTTTAAGCGACCCGCGGCGGCGCACCGCGCGTAACGGCCCACACCAGCAGACGCGCAATCGCATTCACGATAATGGTGACGATAAAGAGCGCCAGGCCAATTTCGATCAGTGCGCTCAGGTACAGGTCATCGGATGCTTCGCTGAATTCGTTCGCGATGACGCTGGACATGCTATACCCCAGCCCCAACAACGATCGAACGATCTCCGGGCGATTGCCGATCACCATCGTGACGGCCATGGTTTCGCCAAGCGCGCGTCCAAGGCCAAGAATGATCGATCCTACGATGCCAATGCGCGCATTACGCAGCACCCCCATCCGGATCATCTCCCAGCGTGTCGCGCCTAATGCCAGTACCGCTTCTCTCTGCGCATGCGGAACAGCCGTCATCACTTCACGCGTGAGCGATGAAATGATCGGCAAAATCATGATGGCGAGGATGACGCCCGCGGCCAGGAGGCCAATGCCGTAGTTTGGCCCGGTGAAGAAGCCGGTCCAGCCCAGAGTCCTCATCAGAAATGGATTTACATGATCGCGCAGGATCGGTACGAGCACAAAAACCGCCCACAAGCCGTAGACCACGCTGGGAATCGCAGCCAGCAACTCCGTAAGAAATGACAGCGGGCCGCGCAGCGCCTTGGGGCACATCTCGGTGATGAAAACAGCTACGCCAACCGCCAGGGGCACGGCAATAATGAGTGCCACGAAAGACGAAACCAGAGTGCCGTAGATAAATGGCAGTGCTCCGAAGTCGCCGTTTACCGGGTCCCAGGCTGACTTGAAGAAAAAACGAATTCCGAACTTTGAAATGGTGAGCTGCGAGCGAGTGACCAGTTCGGTCGCAATCAGGGCAACGATGAAAAAAATACTCACTGCACAGATCAGCATGAGCCAGCGGAATGAGCGGTCACTCAACGCTGAATTGCCACGCCCCAGCAAAAATTTGCGAACAGCCGACGGCGCAGGGCTTTCATTCCCTGTGGGCGAGGCTTCCGGCGATGGCATCGGGGCTACAGGCGGGCCGGGCACACGAGCTTCCTGAACTTTAAGATTCACCACCTACTACCCTAGATTGATCTTTTTAATAGAACGTTAAACACTTTGAAAAATAAGGAAATAATCGCAGCGTTGGGCGTCCATTGTAGCGTAAATCGAGCGAGAAAGCGCAAGGACAGGCCAGAAAGACCTGCCCTTGCGGCAGCGCCGGAAATGGTTTACTTCAGCTGGCTTACTGTGGCGCGGACCTTGTCAGCTACCGACTTCGGCAGAGGTGCATAATAGAGAGCACTGGTTTCCGCCTGGCCGTGATCCAGCATCCAGCCAAGGAAATCCTTGATCACGGGGCCGTTTGCACCGTTAGCAGCAGGCGTCGGGATCAAGAGCCAGGTAAAACTCGAGATCGGATAAGCATTCGGACCCGGTGCATTGGTGATCGACACGCGGAAATCGGCGGGCATCTGCTTCACGGAAGCTGCGGCTTCGGTCACACCATCAATGCTGCCCTTCACCCAGTTCCCGGCAGGGTTCTTAATGTATCCAAAGGCTATCTTATTCTGCAGGGCAAAGATCAGCTCTACATAGCCAATGGAACCCGGCATCTGCCGGACCATGCCGGCAACGGCCTCGTTCCCCTTACCTCCAATTCCCTTGGGCCACGGTACGGCCGTATTCTTCCCGACTGAGTTTTTCCAGTCGTTGCTCACTTTGGAGAGAAAGTCGGTAAAGATGTAGGTTGTACCACTGCCATCCGAACGGTGGACAACGACGATGTCCGTATTGGGCAGTTTGACGCCTGGGTTGTCCTTGGCAATGCGGGCATCGCTCCAGTTTGTGATCTTGCCAAGATAGATGTCAGCCAGAACATCGGGCGAAAACTTCAATTCCGCGGAAACACCCGGCAGATTGTAGATTGGAACTACCGCGCCAAGCACGGTTGGAATGTGCACGATCTTAACCTTTGAAGCCTTCAGCTGCTCGTCGGACATGGGGCCGTCGCTGGCACCGAAGTCCACTGTACCGCTGGTGACCTGGCGAATGCCGCCGCCGCTGCCAATCGCCTGGTAATTGATTTGAACGCCCTGATGCTGTGCGCTGTATTCGCTGAACCACTTGGAATAAATGGGATACGGAAAGGTAGCGCCGGCTCCGTTGATCTTCTGGGCAAAACCTGCAGAAGCTGTGCACACAATAAGTGCAGCAGCTAAAAACGTACTTTTTTTCACTGAACTCCCCCTCGGAAACTATTCTCGATTCTGTGGGGCGATTGTTACAGCCGCTTTACGACAATGTGAATTGCGGAAGAAACCCCCGCCGCCGAGAGGTGCTAATTATGCATCACATTCAAAATTACTTAGATAAGATCTGAGGAGCAGTATCGAGCGCCGTTACAGAAACAGGCGCGACCATGGCCTTCTTGTCCGGAGCACACGGCAAAGTAAATAGAAACGTAACTCCCGAACCGAGCTCGCTCTCTGCACGGATGCTTCCGCCATGCGCTATGACAATGTGTTTAACGATGGCAAGTCCAAGGCCGGTGCCACCGGATTCGCGGGATCGGGCCTTGTCCACGCGATAAAATCGCTCAAAAATGCGATCAAGATGCTCAGACGCGATTCCCGGCCCGAAGTCGCGGACGAAGAATTCCACCATATTCTGGCCTTCGAGCAATTGCGCGCCCGCCAATACACGCTTGCCTGACTTGCCATACTTCATGGCATTTTCTATGAGATTGCCAAAGACCTGATTCAGGGCATCCGCATCTGCCAGAACAAGAGTATCGGCCGTCTCCCCAGCTTCAAGGGTCACATCTGAATCCAGCACCATACCGGTGAGTGAATCGATGGCATCTTCCACCAGCGCAGAGGCTCGCATCGGCTGCAACTTTAGCTTGTAGTCACCCGACTCGACACTGGCCAGCGCCAGCAAATCCTCTGTCAGGCGGTTCATGCGGGTCGCGTTTTTCAGAATGATGGCAAGAAATTCCCGCGCCTGCGGAGAGTTTTGCTCGCTACCCTCCAGTAAAGTTTCCACGTATCCGGAAATGGAGGTAAGCGGTGTACGCAGCTCATGCGACACGTTGGCAATAAAATCGCGCCGTGTCTTCTCCGCGCGTTCTACGCTGGTAACATCATGCAGCACGGCAACCGCTCCGCCACCCGGCGTAGGCGCCGCATTAACTTCAAAGATTCGTCCAGGAAATACCGTTAGTGCTTTGCCATTGAAGTTGACACGCTCTTTGAGCGCGCCTTCGACGCAGGCAAGCACATCCGGATCGCGCAGCAGCTCTACCAGGCGACGCCCCTCGAGCACTGCACTCGGACTGATGCGTTGCATCACTGCGTTCGACCAGATGACCTGCCCCTGTGCATTCACAGCAACCACGGCTTCCTGCATACTGTCGAGCAGCGCGGCGAGTTCACGACGGCTTGCCTCCAGCGCGTGAAAGCTCTGCTCAAGCCTGCTGGCTGTGGCATCGAGCGCGCGAGCCACATCGGAAATTTCATCGAGCCTCGTTTCTTCAAGACGGGCCGAGAGATCGCCGGCAGCAATGCGGTTGGCAAAGAGCACAATTCGCTCAAAGCGCTTTGCCACACGCCGGGCAAAGAGGGCTGCCAGCAGCGTAGCCGCCGCCAGCGCAAGTCCCGAGGCCAGCATCAGATCACGCGCCGCATGCGGCTGCTCCCGCAACGAGTGCTCAAGGAGCGGACGCAGCGACAAGTCCAGGATGACTGTTCCAACCAGCAGCACCAGGACGAACGAGAGTAAAAGTTTGGTGAAGACCCTGCCTGTCAATGTTGGCCCTGCTTATCGCGCGGAATTATTGCACGGAACGTGGGACTTCGAAGCGATACCCAGCGCCGCGCACCGTCTTCAGATAGCGCGGATTTTCCGGATCGACTTCAATTTTCTCACGGATGCGACGCACATAAACGTCCACCGAGCGCGGCGTAACGAAGCGGGCATCACCCCAAACGGCATCCAGCAGGTGATCGCGGCTGAAGACGCGACCCGGATGACGAGCCAGATAGTCCAGCAGCCGGAACTCCGTGGCAGTCGTTGTGGTCAACTCTCCACGCACTTTTAACTGCATTGCACCCGCATCGATCACAACTTCTTCAAAGCTGATGACTGAGGGGGTGGTTGGCCGCTCGAATCGCCGCAGCACCGCCTTAACGCGTGCCAGCAGCTCGCGCGGCGCGAAGGGTTTGGTGATGTAATCGTCAGCGCCAAGTTCGAGACCGAGAACGCGGTCGTTTTCCCCGGCGCGCGCAGTCAGAAAGATGATCGGCACCGTGCTCAAAACCGGATGGCTGCGCAGACGGCGGCAGACATCCAAACCATCCCCTCCGGGAACCATGATGTCGAGGAGAAATAGAGCAGGCGGCTGGCGCTCGGCGTCGACCAGCACATTGGCTGGACTTGCGTAGACGCGAACAGCAAAACCTGCGGCTTCCAGATGATGCTGTACCAGGCGGGAAATATCTGTGTCGTCCTCAAGCACGAATACGGTCTGGCTCAATCCGGTCTGTCCCTCACGAGCATCCAAATCCTGATGAAATGAACGCATATTTTCCATGTACAGGCTATCCCATTGCGGCAAAGAGAATGCAAACGTACTGTTAATTTGCGCGGCCGGTTTGCGGTAATACACGGCATAAATTGCCTCATTCGGCTTGGATATTTCCGGTGCTATACTCTGCAAATCGTTCTTTTTTATTGGTTTCTTTATTTCTGCCAATTAAGTTTTCTCCAGGCACGATTGATGATGCGTTCGCACACGATTCTTTGCGTAGATGATGAAGCGCTTGGCCTGCAGATCAGGAAAGCCCTCCTCGAAATGGCCGGTTATCAGGTGCTCACTGCCCTGGATGGAAAGTCTGCCCTGGCTCTGTTCGAAGAAAATCCAGTAGATGCCGTGCTGCTCGATTACCTGATGCCGGGAATGAACGGCGGCCAGGTGGCGTTAGCCATGCGCCGGGCAAAACCCGAGGTGCCCATCCTGATGCACTCCGCATGCGTTGATCTGCCGAAAGAGACCGCTGAAGTCGTAGACTCTACTCTGTCCAAGGGAGAGGGGCCGGAAATGCTGATCCACCGGCTGCAAGGAATTATCGAGGCATCCCAACTGTCTATGGGGAGCCGTCAGTGAATCTTCGGGAATTCCAGCGTGTTCTGAAACAGGCCTTTTTCGTCCCGCTTCTCGCCCTCGTGGCATTGGCAGGCGTGCTTCTTTGGCAGGTAAGAGATGCACAGCAGGCACAGCGTTGGCTGGATCATAGCGACCGGGTCAGCACCCGGGTCGCGGAGCTGGAGCGGCTGATCATCGACCAGGAAACGGCATTGCGCGGTTTTGAATTGACCGGCGACCAAACTATGCTGGCGCCATTCAAAGCTGCCTCCGGGCCAATCGACGCACATTTCGATTCGATACGGCGCCATGTTTCAGACAATCCGGAGCAAATTTCAAACCTTGTACGCGTCCACGATCGCTATCTGCTCTGGCTCGGATTCGCGAACAACGTTCTGTCCACGCCAAACGCCGCGGCAAACGCCCCTCTGAATCATCGCGGCAAAGAGCTCATGGACGCCGTTCGCGACGCCATGCGCACAATGAGCGATACCGAAGACAAGATACGCAGTAGCCGCCTGGAAAACACTCTTATTCTGGAACGTCGTGAACTGATGGTCATTATCGCGGGCGCACTGCTGGTTGGCATTGCTCTCAGCATCTTTTCGTTGACGCGTCTGCGGCAGGTATCGAGCGCCTACCAGCGCTCACTCGATGAGCTGCAGAAAAGATCCAACGAACTATATGAGAGCCGGGAGTGGCTGCACACCACGCTCCGCTCTATTGGTGACGCAGTGATGGTCTGCGATGCGAACAGCAATGTGCAGTTTATGAATCCGGTGAGCGAGGAGTTGACAGGATGGCCGCTCGACGAAGCAGTAAACAAGCCACTTCGGCAGGTATTTCACATTATCCATGAACACACCCGCAAAGAAGCGGAAAACCCGGTTGAGAAAGTCCGCCGCCTCAATAAAGTGATTGGGCTGGCGAACCACACCGCATTGATTTCACGCAATGGTACTGAGTATGTCATCGACGACAGCGCCGCGCCGATCAACGACAAGAGCGGCAATCTTATCGGTATCGTTCTGGTCTTCCGGGATATAACCGATCAGAAGCGCGCCGAAGCCGCCCTGATTGCCAGCGAAAAACTGGCGGTTGCCGGACGGCTTGCGGCCAGCATAGCCCACGAGATTCACAACCCACTCGATTCAGTAGCGAACCTGCACTACCTCCTGGCGAATGAATCCAATGCCGAAAAACGCGCCGAATATCTAAGCATGGCGCAGCAGGAGCTGAAACGAACCTTGCAGATCAGCCGCACGCTTTTGAATCTCTATCGCGAGCCGAATGCGCCGGTCAAAGTAGACCTGAAAGAATTGCTCGAAAGTGTGCTGCTGCTGCTGCATCGCCGTCTGGATACGCAAAGCGTTACAGTACAGCATAATTTCGACGGAAGTTTTGTTGTTGAAGGCTTCCCTGCTGAACTGCGCCAGGTCTTCACCAATCTCATCACCAATGCGGCAGATGCTACCGGGATAAATGGCAAAATTCTGATACGCATGCATGGCGTTCCGGCCGAGGAGCTTCACGGCTCCGGCGTGATTGTTGAAATCCTCGACAGCGGCCCAGGCATTCCTCATCATGCTGAACAAAAACTCTTCCAGCCATTCTTTACCACGAAGGGCGAAAAGGGCACAGGCCTTGGACTTTGGGTGAGCATGGGCATTGTGCAGAAACATGGCGGCACCATTCGTTTGAAAAACAGCGAGGATCCCGACCTTCATGGGGCTTGGGTGCGCGTTTACCTGCCCGCGCATACTCTGGCAACATCCTCTTCGCGCTCCACGGCTCATGTTGGTTAGGTCACCGTCATGACAGCAGGTCTTGAAAAAGTACGGGCGATGACTCACATCGCAACGGCAAGAAAACGCAACCGCACATAGTCGGCTGTCCAGTGACCCAGATCATCGCAGAGCACCGGCTTCAATAATTGCACCGCATCTTTAAGCGCAGTTTCGCGCTCCGGCTCAGGTAATTGTTCGAAGAGTCCACGGCGGAATGTCTCAAGCCAGCCGCGCATGCCGCTTTCCGGCAACGGAGTGGGGCGAGGAATCAGCTCAATGTACTGCACGTCGAAGCCGTGATGGCGAAGGCGCGACTCGTAACTTGCCGGAGTAGGAAAGTAATTGTGCTCTGCATGAACCGCGTCCATGCCGTACTTTGCGAACACCGCGAGCAGTGCGACTTGGATGGCTGCGATATTGCCATGACCGCCCATCTCAGCCACAAAACGGCCTCCCTGCTTCAGCGCGCGATGCACACCTGCCAGAACGGTGTCCTGATTGCGCATCCAGTGCAGCGCCGCATTCGAGAAAACGGCATCGAACTCATGGTTGAAATCGAGAGCATCGGCGCTCACAGCCTCAGCGTCGAGGCCCAGCGCCTGCGCTGCTGCCACCATGCTTGGAGAGCTGTCTACACCCTTGACCTTCGAGCCTGCTTCGGCGATCTTCGCCGTCAGCGCACCATCACCACAGCCAAGATCGAGGATTCGCTCACTCGGACGCGGGTCAAGCAGATCAATCACACCTCCTGCAAGGTCCGCGACGAAGCGCCCATTACGTGCGTACTGCGTGGCATTCCATGTCTGTTGTGTCATGCGTTCATTGTAGGGCATAGATACCAGTTCATTGATTTGAAGAAATAGAAGTGTCATCCTGAGCGGAGTTGGGCGCTTTTCGCACCAAACGTAGTCGGAGAGCCTGTTCTGAGCTTGCCGAAGGAACCTGCTTTTCTCTCGTTCAGTCGCCAGTCTTCTCCAATGTATGGATGTGCCCGTCCTACATCGACTGCACCGGAATCCGCAGCACATCGTCCACAAGTCCCACTTCTTTCTGCACAAACGGCTCGGCATATCGCACTCCGCCAAGCAATCCATAGTGACGAGCCTCGGCAAATGTGCGCTCGCGAATCTCTTCCTCCGGAACGAAAAGCCCGCTGCCCGTCGCCTGGTTCTGATACTGCGATTTGTAAGCCATCAGCGACTGGTGGCGTTGCTCAATGTACGGCGTGATATCGACAACAAAGCTCGGACGCACATCCGCATAGAGGCTGGCGTAAAGAATCTTGAATGGCCGATGCGGAGGAGTTCCGGTATCGAGCTTGGCCAGTCCGGAAAGAAAACAAGCTTCATAGCCAACGATGGAAGTCGTGTAGTGATCCGGATGGCGTCCTGTCCAATAAGGCAGAATAACGACGCGTGGCCGCACTTCCCGCAATGCGCGAACGATCTTCACGCGATTCTCATAGATGTTTTCCACGCGGCCATCGGGAATGTCGAGCGCCTGCCGCCAGCTCACGCCGAGAATGCGCCCTGCATCTGCGGCCTCAGTCGCACGGTCTTCTGCTGAACCGCGCGTGCCTGCTTCGCCCTGGGTCAGGTCGAGAATCGCGGTACGCCAGCCAAGCGCCTTCATCTTGAGCAGTGTGCCGCCGCAGGTCTGTTCTACATCGTCGCGATGCGCGGCAATGGCGAGGATATCGGCAATTGAGTTTTCTGCCATGTTCTTAAGATACGCAGGCCACACCAGGCTTGCGGTCAGATCTCCTTGAGATTTTGTATCACCGATTCAAATCAGAAGGCATGTACCCAGAACGTCATCACTTTTTGACGTCTGGAGCAGCCGCAAGAACGAAAGCAATGTCATGCTGTTGCCATGTTCTCTCGACGGTTCATTGCGATCTTTCTCTTTGCGTGCACTCTTTTTGCACAGCCCGCAGACAAGCTCTTTTCCCAAACCAATCCAGATTGGACCACTCCGTTCCCACCTCACCGCATCATCGGCAATGTGTACTACGTCGGCAGCAAAGATCTCGCTGCTTTCCTGATCACCACGCCGCAGGGACACATCCTCATCAACAGCAACCTCGCAAGCTCCCCTTCGCAGATCAAAAAGAGCGTCGAGCAGCTTGGCTTCCGCTTCAGCGATATCAAGATTCTGCTGATCAGCCATGCGCATCTTGACCACTGCGCGGGCAGCGCCCTGATCAAGCAACTGACCGGAGCAAAATACATGGTGATGGATGCCGACGTGCCGGAAATTGAAGACGGGGGCAAAAACGATTTCCAATACAGCAAATCGCGGGACATGCTCTATCCACCCGCAAAGGTGGATCGCATTTTGCATGATGGCGATGAAGTGCGGCTCGGCGGTGTTGTTCTGGTCGCGCACCTGACAGCCGGACACACAAAAGGCTGCACTACCTGGACACTCAAAGTGGCCGACAACGGCAAAATATACAACGTCGTGATCGTAGGCAGCCCCAACGTCAACCCCGGATACAAGCTCGTCAACAATGCGCAATATCCGCAGATAGCGCAGGACTATGAGCGCACTTTTCGCACGCTGAAAGCGCTGCCCTGTGATGTTTTTCTGGGAGCGCACGGAAGCTATTACGGAATGACAGAGAAGTTCGCACAGATGAAAAACGGTGGCGCCAACCCCTTTATCGACCCTGAAGGCTACAAAAGCTATGTTGCCGATAGAGAACGGGCTTTTCAGGAGGAGCTGAAGCGGCAGCAAACAAAAGGCGCGATGTAGTCATCGCGCCTTCCTGTCGCACTGAACGCCGTGCGCGCTAGTAGGTAGTGTTATTACCGTTGCTGTCGGCATCCATGTATGCACAATCGTAGGCTGTGCCGGTAACAGTCACGTTGGTATTGTCGCGTGCCGTGCCGTCAGACGTGTTGTAGATGTATACCTGACCACCCTCTGTCGTGTAGACCTTGTGCAGACTGGTCACGGCGGCGATGCCTGTGCCGTCGCCTTTGAAGGACTGGATCAGCACGGCGTTCGTCGAAGTATTGAACATGGTGATGCAGCCGAAAGGCGTTCCCGGCGCGGTTGTCTGGCTGAGGTTGTAGCGCTCGCCCGACTGGCATTGGTAGGAACCGATCCAAAGCGTGTTGTCGTCCGCCAGAATCATTTTGTTATGGGTGCCGTCACTGATGGAATACTGCCCGGTAACCTGTCCACTCGTTGTATTGATGACCGACAGGTTGCCAGCCAGAAGGCCGTCGCTCTGCAGTTGCTGGCCTGCCACATAGAAGGTGCTGCCGTTGAACAAGCCGTTCGTCGCGCCGCCCGGCACAGCGATATTGCTTGTACCAATCAATGCAATGCCGCTGGCGCCAACCCCTGAAGGATTCAGCGCGCTAGTGGTGATCGGCAGGGATGTAACGCCGGAGGTTGTGCCGCCGCACTCCGGTCCGCAATTCAGAACATAGGCAGTCGTGCCATCTGACGAGAAAACTGCTTTTATTGGGCGGTCGAAGGAAACGCCGCTGGCCGTGGTCACCGGAAAGACACAATAGACGGGCAGGTTCTGTGGTTCGCAATCCTGCGCCGGCTGCGTATTCGGCAGGCCCGGGTTCCAGTGCGGATTGTTGATCGCTGCCTGCTGCTGATCGGCATTCAGATGCACCACGCTATAGACATCGTTTGTGTTCTGCACAAAAGCCAATGTAACTGTATTGCCAGGATTGACCGACACGCGAAATACCCCCGGCAGATTCAACGTGTAGGTAGTACCGTGGTCAACGATCGTAAGCGAATGCGAGGACTGCGACGCAGCGTAGATATACTGCTGATCGCGCGACATGAAGATGCTCTGGGAAAGACCGTTCAGATTGGCGGCTGCAACCGTGCCCTGCACCTTTTCAGTTGCGTAATTCACAGTTGTGAAGCTGCCATCGCCGGCCGAGTAGACGACGCCAATCTGTTGCTCCGGCATGTTCTGAATGGTGACAGGCAGAGCGCCTGTAAATCCGCCAATGGAAAAGTTGGTAGTTGTGCTGTTAAAGGCGTGACGAATATCGTAAAACGCGTCGTTAAACAGCAATGCACCCTTGGTGAGAGCACTGGGATTCTGAACGGCGACGATCACGCGGTTCAGAACTCCGCTGGGCGGAAGGCTACGGCCTGCAAAGTAAAAGTTTTTACCGCATGCGGTCAAAAACGATACGGCGCACATCAATCCAGCAACTAAAAGCAGACTTCTTTTCTTCAAACCTTAGACCTCAACCGTTTTTACTTACGGAGTTCGTGGGAAAGCCAAGTATAACAAAGCAGAAGCACTGTGGTCTGTTCCGGCCCTGCTTCTCACTCTGACGCCGATGATTCCCTGCTGGCGCTCTCAGCCTAAGTGACTTAGCATGGCTACAAGACAAACCGATGACGACTCGTATCCAGACCATGTTTGGCAGGCGCGCTGTCCTTTTTGACGGCGCAATGGGCACAATGCTCTACGCCCGCGGCGTCTTTATTAACCGGTGCTATGACGAGCTGAATCTTTCCCAGCCGGAGCTGATCCGTTCCATCCATGAAGAATATCTCCAGAGCGGCGCAGAAATCATCGAGACAAATACCTTCGGCGCAAACCGTTTCCGGCTCCTTCGTCATGGATTCCAGGATCAGGTCACCGCAATCAACGAGGCAGGCGTCCGCATTGCGCGGCAGGCCGTGGAGCAGCTCAAAGACAAGCAGGCAGGAACCGCCTGGGTCGCTGGATCCGTAGGCCCGCTGGGAATCCACCTCGAACCGCTGGGCAAAACATCGCTTGAAGAAGCGCGCACCGCCTTCGCCGAACAGATTCGCGGCCTTGTCGCTGGCGGTCCGGGGATCGGCGTCGATCTTCTCGTCATTGAAACCATGCCCGCGCTGAATGAGGCTGAACAGGCGCTGCTTGCCGCGCGTGAGGTCGCTCCGGAAATCCCGGTCATCGCGCTCGTTACAGTGGATGAAGACGCACACTGCCTTGACGGCGCAACTCCCGAAGTAGCAGCAGCAAAGCTGACCGCGTGGGGAGCCGACGCCATCGGCGTCAATTGCAGCACCGGTCCAGCTACAGTCCTGACTGCCATCGAGTGCATGGCTGCGGAAAGCAGTCTTCCCCTTGTCGTGATGCCCAACGCGGGCATGCCCCGCGCAGTAGATGGGCGCAACATCTATCTCTGCTCACCGGAGTACATGGCCAGTTTCACCAGAAAATTCCTGAAAGCGGGCGTTCAGCTGATCGGCGGTTGTTGCGGCACCACACCGAACCACATCCGTGCCATGAAGTCGGCAACTCGCGCCGTCGAGGCGCAGACAACAAGCCATACGCACACTGCGCACGCCGCCATCGTCACAGAAACGCCGCCCTTGCCACTCGAAGAACGCTCACGGCTCGGCCGGCTCATCCGCGACGGCAAATTCGTGGCCATGGTCGAGATTGTTCCACCGAAAGGTATCGACTGTTCCAAGGAGCTGGCAGGAGCCGATCTTCTGGTCGGCCTCGGCATCGACGTGATCAATGTGCCGGACTCGCCTCGCGCCTCCGCCCGCATGAGCGCACAAAGCCTCTGTATACAGATTCAACAGAAGACCGGCATTGAAACGATCCTGCATTACACCTGCCGCGACCGCAATGTGCTCAGCATCCAAAGCGACCTGCTCGGCGCATCATCAATCGGTCTTAAGAACATCCTGTGCCTCACCGGCGACCCGCCCAAACTCGGGAATTATCCCGATGCCACAGCGGTCTTCGATGTCGATGCGATCGGACTGGTGAATATCGTTAACCGCCTGAATCATGGACTCGACATCGGCGGTAACCCTATCGGCGCTTCCACCGGATTTACCATTGCCGCCGCCGCCAATCCCGGCGTGCCCGACATCGATAACGAGGTCCGCCGTTTTGCCTACAAAGTGGAAGCAGGCGCGGAGTACGCAATCACGCAGCCGGTCTTCGACCTGCGCGTTCTTGAAACTTTTCTCAGGCGTATTGAAGGTTTCCGCATCCCTGTCATCGCCGGTATCTGGCCGCTGACCAGCCTGCGCAACGCCGAATTCATGAAGAACGATCTGCGCGTCGCTATGCCGGACAGCATTATGGTGCGCATGCAGCAGACGCCGTCACCGGAAGCGGCGCGCGCTGAAGGTATTCGCATCGCCCAGGAGATGCTGGAGACCGCCCGGCCCATGGTGCAAGGCGTACAGGTGAGCGCTCCTTTTGGGCGTTACACAGTCGCGGCCGAAGTGCTGGCCAGCGTGCTGCCCAACGGCATAACCGCAAACAAACAGGACACGATCGAGGGAACAAGCGTTGGCAAGCTTTGAAGAATCTCTGAAACGTCTGGAAAAAATCGTAGAACAGATGGAACGCGGCGATCTTCCGCTGGAAGACTCGATCAAGCTATTTGAAGAGGGCACGCAGCTCTCCACGGAATGTAAAGAACACCTTGAACAGGCCGAAGGTAAAGTCCAGATTCTAATGAAACAGCGCGACGGCTCAATGAAAGCGGAGCCATTTCCGCCGCAGAAGTCTTAAGCAACGCATCGAAAGCGGCATCGACAGGCAAAACGGCTATCGACCGCGTTTATATAGGCCGGTCCATTTCCCCTCGGCCAGCACATGGCCCTGCGCGGCTTGCGTCACCTCTTCTTTGGTCGCACCCTGAGAAAACCCCAGCATCGTGTCCAGCGCATAGACACGGAAGCGGTAGTGATGCGGACTCCATCCTGGCGGGCAAGGGCCTATATATCCGACCTTGTCGAAGTCGTTATTGCCTTGTACGGCTCCCTGCAACACATCGGCACGCCTGGAAGCGCCTTCAGGCAGATCCCGCAGTGAGGGCGGTAAATTGAATAAGACCCAGTGCGTGAAGCTGCCGGCAGGGCTATCGGGATCATCCGCGACCAGCAAAAAGCTTTTCGTTCCTGAGGGTGGCGCGGAAAAGCTGAGCTGGGGAGAATTATCTCCTCCATCACAGGTAAACTTCGCAGGAATTGAGCTTCCATCGGCAAAGCTTGAACTTGTGATGGTAAGCGCCGGTACTGCCCCAGCTGCTACAAAGTCCCTACGGCTCTGATTTCGTCTTACAACCAGCCATGTAGCAAAAAAAGTTATGATCAATAGAAGCAAGAAAGCTCGCAAACCCCATCGCCTTAGGTTGGCCATCTCTCGTCTCGATTCTGCACGACTACCTATTCTGCGGTAAACGCGCAAGCAGGATGGCCAGAACAGAAGTCTTGCCGATATTGCGCGAATGTCCGCCAACGACAAGAATGGCCACAGCTATTCTTCTTTCTTCCCCGGAGCTTCCGTCTTTTTCGAAGCACGTGTGAGCCGCGACAACGCTGCCAATTCCTTCAGATAATCTTTAATCGGCCGCGCAGGCGTACCCCAGAAGACAATGCCGGGACCGCGTATTTTCTTTCGCGACGGGATGCCGGCCTGTGCGCCAAGAATAACCTTTTCGCCAATCTCAACATGATCAGCAATGCCCACCTGACCCCCGACGATGGCGCCGTCGCCAATTACACTGCTGCCGGAAACGCCCGTTTGCGCAGCAATGACTACATTTTTCCCTACCCGCACGTTGTGGCCAACATGGACGAGATTATCAAGCTTCACTCCCTTGCTGATGCGGGTTTCTTTGAGTGCTCCACGGTCGATGGTCGTGTTCGCGCCAATCTCGACATCGTCTTCTACAACCAGCGTCCCCTGCTGGGGAAATTGTAGGTATGCGCCGGTTTGCACATCGCGTACATAGCCGAAGCCATCGCCGCCCAGCACAGCTCCGGCATGGACTACGACGCGATCTCCAAGCGTTACGCCCGGATAAATGACGACTCGCGGATAAATGTGGGAATCCTCGCCAATATGCACGCCGGCGCCAATCACTGCGCCGGCACCTACGCTCGTACCCGACCCAATCCTGGCGCCCTCTTCAATCACGGCATACGCGCCGATGGAAACGTTCGCACCGAGAACAACGTCAGAGGCGACGATGGCCGACGCGTGCACTCCTGTCGCTTTTTCAGTTGAACGCAGCAGCCGCGCCGCGCGGGCAAATCCGAGGCGTGGCTGTCGCATCACCAGCAACGATTTCACGGCCCATGCGCGCTCTGCCAGTTCTTCCGTAAGCAGCACGGCACCGGCATCCGAGCACATCGCATCACTTAAAGCCGGCTCATCCTCTGCAAAGACAAGCGAATCCGGAGTGGCTTGAGCAGCCTCGGCAACGCATACGATCGTGATGTCGCCGCGGCCAAGAACCTCAGCGCCAATCGAAACCGCAATTTCCTGCAAACGCATCAGCCTGCCCTTGAAAGGTCTTTCATAGAATTTTTGTCACCACGACTGTAGAGCTATAGCGCGGATCGGAGCGATCCGTGGTCTAATTTTTTAGCTTGTCCTACCAGCTAATACATCGGGTCATCGCCTTCCGGACGCGTCTTCCACCGCCGGTGCACCCACAGCCACTGATCAGGATACCGCCTTACATACGCCTCGATTGCCGCCGTGCATTTGGCGGTATTACTCACCGCATCGGCCTCATCATCGCCCGTACGGTCAAAAACGATTTCTTCCCCAAAGTGAAGCACATATTTTCGCTCCACCTCTTCCCAAAGCATGAAGCCCGGCAGGACTGACGCTCCGGTCTTTAGTGCAACACGCGCCAGCCCTGACGCGGTACACGCCAGCCTTCCGAAGTAAGGTACAAAAACCCCCTGAGGCGGGGTCATGTTCGTGTCCATGAGGATGCCAACGCTTTCCCCTTTCCTCATGGCTCCCAGCAATCCGCGCGCAAAATCGTCCTTGTGCAACACCTGATTGCCATGCAGACAGCGAATACGATTCACCAATCGGTCTACTTTAGCGTTATCAAGACGTCGGATGATCATGCTCATCGGGTGGCCCATCAGGGAATGGTAGAAGCTCGATAGCTCCCAGGCTCCCAGATGACCGGTGACGATGAGCACGCCCTTGCCCTTGTCACGAGCGGCCAGGTAGCGCTCCAGCCCATCGTAACGAAGAAACGAGCGCGTATTTTCCGGAGTGTAGCTAGGCATCTGACAAAACTCGGCCAGCTGCCATCCCAAATTCCGGTAAAGCCTGCGTAAAACCTCCTGCCGCTGGACATCGCTCCACTCTGGAAAGGCGATTTCCAGGTTTCTGGATCCTACACTCCGTAACCGGGGCAAGGTGCGAAATGCCAGTGCGCCCACCCATCCGCCAATACCGCGCGCAATCCTCCTCGGTAGCAAGCCAAGCGCCCGAATCAGCAACCAGACTACGGCAAACTCAATATTCTCTTGCATATACCTGATTCATTCTCAGTGTAAATGTGAAAGGAATGTATAAGTCTGTTTTAAATGTCCACGCAACAAAAAAGGGTCGCTAGGCGACCCTTTTCGTTGCTGTTGCGGCTAGCGCCGATTTACTGCTGTTGTGAGATGTGGAAATACTTCGCGATAGTACGCAGAAACGGTTTTGATTCCTCCGGTGGAAGAACGTTGCCTTTCAGAATCTCTTCAAAGGTATGCGGACCGCCATAGAATATCGAAGTATCCTCGGTATTCTGGCTGACGGTCGTACCATCAAGATCGATGCCAGCAAACAACCCTTTGCTCCGAGAGTATGTCAGCAACTCTGCATGGAGAGATAAATCTGTCGATGCCTGGGCATTACGACCAACCGGACCTGCTGATGCAGCAATATCGCCGCCAATCTTAAACTTGCTCTTTAGAAGAGCTTGAAGCCCTTTATCATTCACTGCAACCAATACCAGGTCCGTTCCCTGTCCGCCAATCTGGAAGCCGAACGAGCCGCCAGCCATACGAATAAATACTGGGCCACTCCATCCACGGCCAGTACGGCAGGTTACTACGCCCTGACCATACTGTGCGCCTACGATGAATGCGCCTTTCTTCATGCTGGGAATCACCGCAATGCAGGTAGCCTGCTTTACGATATCGTTCGGGATGCCCTTATCCGGGGTTTGCATGATCTCATCAATAACGGTCCGCGAATTTTCCAGTCTTTCAGAGAGAGCCGCTTTGTCGCTCGCCGCAAACATAGGCAAGCTCATTCCTGCAATACACAGCAACGCAAATAATTTTTTCATTCTGCTTTCGTTCTCCTTACGATCTTCAAATGAATTTATGACTCTTGGCACCCTATCCCATGTTCAGACTAAATGCCGACTGCGGCAGGATCCTGGCAAGCCAATCACCAAACATTGGGATGCGAAGAAACCTCGCGCGGGTTGAGTCAAGGATGAAATAGAGGAAAATAAAGAAATAAAATGTGGAACAAAAAAATGGGGCTGAGTTGCAGTTCCCTGCCGTCAGCCCCGTTCCCCAGATCTGCGTTGTTGCTAGAAGCATTTGTACGGCTTTCGCTGTTAATGAACAAGATAACCGAGGTAGGATGGACCTAAGTAAGCCCTTTATATTCAATTAGCAGGTTTTAGCGTCCCAGAGCACAGATGAAAATACGGTCAGGTATTGTGCTCCGGGCCACCGCCCAATGTATGCTTGGCAGCATGCATTGACAGCGCAATCCGATTGCCGACACCGACTTTCCGCATCATTCGCCCTACGTAAGATTTGACCGTGCGTACCTCGATGCCCAGTGCCTGTGCAATTTCCCGGTTGGACCGGGCCGATACCAGGAGTTGCAATACCTCCAGTTCGCGATGAGTAAACTGCGGCGACGAGCGTGCAGTAAGAGAACCGCTATCCAGCATTCGATCCACAAGCATCGACAACGGCCGCCTGGGCGCCCAGATCGAGCCGCTAGCCACAACTTCGACCGCGCGTTCCACCTCTTCAGGAGCGGCATTATCCTGCAGGTAGCCTTTCGCGCCTGCTGAAATCGCCGCAATCACGCTCTCATCGTCGCCGACTTCGCTCATCACAATGATGCGCACGGTGGGATCCTTGGCCCGTAGTCGCTCAATGGTTTCCAGAATTTCCGCGGGGATCATCAGACTGACTACAGCCACATCGAGCGATACAGAACCCAGCAGTCCGTCTAGGTCGGAATCAATCACCTTGATGCCGCGAATCCCCTCAAGGATGCTGCGCAGACCTGCGCGACGAATCGGCTCTATCGCAAGCAGACCTACCCTCAAATCCTGCGCGTAATTGCGTCGGTCTTCCATCAAAGCTTCGGTAAAACTATTCCCTGCTGTTTCTGGTACTTCCCGCGCCGGTCGGCGTAGCTGATCTCGCATACCTCGTCCGATTGGAAAAACAAAATCTGGCACAATCCTTCATTTGCATATACACGGGCCGGTAAAGGCGTCGTATTCGAGATTTCCAGAGTCACGTAACCCTCCCACTCCGGTTCAAATGGGGTCACGTTTACGATAATTCCACAACGGGCATAGGTCGATTTGCCTACACAAATAGTTAATACATCCCGCGGAATCTTGAAATACTCAACCGAGCGTGCCAGGGCAAAAGAATTAGGCGGAACAATTACCGAATCGGCCTGCACTGTTACAAAAGACCGCTCGTCGAAGTTCTTTGGATCGATAATAGCGCTGTTTACGTTAGTAAATATCTTAAATTCGTCAGAAACCCGTAAATCGTACCCATAGGACGACAGTCCGTAGGATATAACCCCTTCTTTTACTTGCTTTTCGCTAAAAGGGTGGATCATTTGCTTTTTGGTGGCCTGCTCACGAATCCAACGATCGCTCTTAATTGACATGAAACTCCTTAACCCCGTTCCTTAAAAGTAAACCGAAATCAAAAAAAGAAGAATAATCTCTCCAAAATGTGCATCTTATGTGAGGTCTGGTCCATTGACAATGGTGTCAAAGCTTTCTACCATCCTTGGTGACTGGAAATCCTGCAGGCAAAGCCTTGCAAAAGAGGGTGAAACGCGTTGATAAAACAAGACATTATCCATCACGTCATCGAGCGCACAGGCCTTCCACGCAATAAAGCGGAATCCGCAGTGGACACTGTATTTGAAAGTCTAAAGAAGGCGCTTGCCGCAGGCGACCGTATTGAGCTGCGGGGCTTCGGTGTCTTCAATGTGCGCCCCCGTAAAACCGGCATCGGCCGCAACCCGCGTACCGGAGCCGAAGTGACCATCACTCCGGGCAAGGCGGTCCGTTTCAAGCCCGGCAAGGAACTTCACCTGCTCGATTCGTAATTGATTAAAGCTGCATCGCTTGATGTGCGGTCGCTGACATGCGACCTACATCAAGCTCACCGCATCCACATCGATAATTAAATTTCTGCGCGGAATCCCGGCCTCTTCGGCATGCGCCAGCATTGCGCGCAGAGTCTTGGCGAGCAATTGGCGCTTCTCTGCCTTCATCACCAGATGAAAGCGATAAATACGTTTGATTTTGGAAATCGGCGCAGTCGCCGGGCCAAGTACGCGCAGACCCGTCAGCTGCGTCTGCTGGAACCATTGTCCCAACTTCGCCGCCCATCCTGCGGCCTCTTCAAAATGCTGGCTCTGGATCATCACATTCGCCAGCACATTGAATGGCGGATAGTGCATCCACCTGCGGTACTTCAGCTCGCGCTCCACAAATGCGTGGAAGTCATGCTTCGATGCGTATTCAATCGCGTAATGGTCTGGATGATACGTCTGCACGATCACCTTTCCCGGAAGCTCGCCGCGCCCGGCGCGTCCCGAGACCTGAGTAAGCAGCTGAAAGACGCGTTCTGATGCGCGAAAATCCGGCATGCCGAGCGCATGATCGCAGCCAACCACGCCCACCAAAGTGACCCCGTGAATATCGTGTCCTTTGGCAATCATCTGTGTGCCGACCAGCAGGTTAATCTCGCCCGAGTGCAGTCGCACCAGCAGCCGCTCCATATCGTGACGTCCGCGCACTGTATCGCGATCCATGCGTCCGATACGGGCACCGGGAAAGATCTCCTGCAATCGTTCCTCACCCTGTTGCGAGCCCGCGCCAAGAAAATACAGATGCTCGCTCTCACATTTCGGACAAACCTTCGGAACCGTCCTTTTGTAACCGCAATAGTGACATTCCAGCCGCTGCCCCACATGAGCATGCGCATCTTCGCTCGGAACAGCCTTGTGATAGGTCAGCGCAATGGCGCAGTTCTCGCATTCCAGCTTCTCGCCGCAGGCGCGGCACAAAACAACATAGGAATAGCCGCGACGATTCAGCAGAATAATCGCCTGCTCGCCGCGTTCGAGCGCAGCCTGCGTCTCTTCAATCAGAGCGCGGCTGAATAGCTGCTCCTGCCCTGTCACCTGAAACTCTCGTCTCATGTCCGCCAGTTCTACCTGCGGTAAGGGACGATGGTTCACGCGCTCGTGCATCTCGATCTTCGCGTAGCGTCCGCGCGCGGCATTCTGCCACGATTCGAGCGACGGCGTAGCCGAACCCAGGACAATAGTTGCCGACGACAGCTTGGCCCGCATTACCGCGACATCGCGTGCGTGATAGCGCGGCATCTCTTCCTGCTTGTAGCTCGAATCGTGCTCCTCATCCACAACAATCAGGCCGAGATCCGAAACCGGAGCAAACACGGCAGACCGGGTGCCTACCACAATGCGCGCCTCTCCTTTGCGGATACGGTGCCACTGCTCCGCGCGCTCTTCTGGAGTGAGCGCCGAATGCAGCAGCGCGACCTCTGACGCGAAGACATGATGCAGCTGCGCCGCCATGGCCGGAGTCAGCCCTATCTCCGGCACCAGCAGGATAGCCGACTTTCCCGCGTCGAGCGCATGACGCATCGCTGCCAGATACACCGCCGTCTTTCCCGAACCGGTCACACCATGCAGAAGATGAGGGCGGAATTCCCCCGAAGCGACAGCAGCCGTAATCGCATCGAACGCCACTCTCTGCTGCGCATTCAATTCATATGCAGGCCGCTTCACCCCGAGTCCAGTTAGATGGAAATCGGCTGGCCGTTCTTCGATTCGCACCAGTTCCCTCTTCACCAAAGTCGCAAGCGTCGACGGAGGAACTTTAAGCTGGCGTAACTCCGCTACCGGTAGGTCGCCGCCAGCCCCAGCCAACTCCGCCAGAATCGCCTGCTGATTGTCATTCAGTTTCGGCAGCCGCGTATTCTCCATCAGCACCGCATATCGCACCGTGCGCCGCGCATCGCGGGCATCCGCTGCGGTTTCACGTGAGATCCACCGCTTGCGCAGCATGCCCTGCAGCAGAGCGAGACCGGCACCCGTTGCGGATCGCAAGCGTGAAACCCGCGCCGTCTCGCCATTCTCCAGATAGTTCAGGACCGCATACTCGATGTTCTGCTCTGCCGGAGAGAGCTTCGACCGTCGCGACGAGCCTTTCTCGGCGCCGTCATATAAGGCTTGGCGGCCAATATCGGTAATGCGGAACAGCACCACGCGCCGTACCTCGGCCATCAGCGGCAGCATCGTCCGCAACACTTCGCCCAGCGGAGCGATGTAGTACTGCGCAATCCACTGCGCCAGCTCCAGCAGCGACCCGGAAACAATCGGCTCCCGGTCGAGAATCGTGATCAACGGCTTCGCTTCGACAGGTGGCGCCTCGTTATGCACCCGCACCACCACGCCGGCAAGCTTTTCGTTGCGAAACGGCACCAGCACCCTGCACCCAACGCCTGGAATATCCCCGTTCAGCGCATAAGTAAACGCACGGTCAAGTGGAACAGGCAGGGCTACATCGCAAAATGCGGGCATGATTCCCATTCTTTCAGAGAACCACCAGAATTTCGCTCCGTGTTCTCAGTGCCATCCGTGGCAAAGGGTTGCAGCACGCCTTGGCGCTCTTAGCGTCTTGGCGATAGCCTCTCCTGCTTTTTCCACAACCTGCCAACCCGGAAACTCCACTGAATCCAATTCATCCCTGCCACATCTCAAGAACACGTAGGGCCACATAAATCTGGAAGGACACGGGAGAACTAAGAAAATGGCTACAGAGAAGAAGGTTGCTTTCATCACTGGCGGAAACAGGGGCATTGGTTTTGAAACGGCTCGCCAACTGGCTCAAACAGGAGTTGAAGTCGTGATCGGAGCACGCAATCCGGAACAAGGAAAAGCGGCAGCAGAAAAGCTTCAGGCTGAAGGTCTGAATGTGGAAGCGATCCGCTTCGACATCACAAAATCAGCTGACTACAAAGAGGCCTACGATTATTTCCATAAGAAATATGGCAAGCTCGACATCCTCATCAACAATGCCGGCGTATGGAAAGAGGGTGCGCCTGGATCCCCCAACAACGCCAGCACAGTCACGCAAGCCACCCTTCACGAAACCTTCGATACCAACTTCTTCGGCACCATCGAGCTGACACAAACACTGCTGCCGCTCATCAAGAAGTCTCCCGAAGGCCGCATCGTCAATCTGTCGAGTATCCTCGCCTCGCTCACTCTGCACGCCGATCCGAATTCGCCCATCTACGGAGCCAAAGCCCTCGCATACGATGCTTCCAAAGCCGCGTTGAACGCGTTTACCGTGCATCTGGCCGCAGAGCTTCGCGATACGAAAGTCAAGGTCAACTCCGCGCACCCCGGCTGGGTAAAAACTGAGATGGGCACAGACGCAGCCCCCATGGAAATCCCGGACGGCGCCAAAACCAGCGTCCAGCTGGCGACATTGCCTGCAAGCGGCCCGACAGGCGGCTATTTCCACATGGGCGAAACTCTACCCTGGTAAATCCATCGAAACAATGGCGGCGACAAACGGACTCGATACGCGTCGCCGCCATCTGCGGCAAATCTTACATACTCGAATCAGTAGTCATATCCCTTAGCCGCCAGTACTTCGGCCATTTCTTCATTGATGGACATAGCTAGGGATAAGGCCCGGGAACAGATGAGATCAAGCAGCAACCCAGCTCGCACCCGCACACATCAGGCCCATCACAGAACTTAGGAAGCGCACGACAGCAAAAAATTACGCGCTGTAGAGAATGGATCGTTGCGTGAGGGCGTCTGCACTGAATATCTGGCCGTTGCCGTGACTATAACTCCAGCCCATGGTCTGCGATTGCATCCAAAGCACCCTGTAGTTTTGTCCCGCTATGCTTGAACCCAGCTGCCGTTGACGAACTTCCACCCACTCTTCGTACCAGGCGGCGGAGCCTTTATCTGGGTAACTGTGCCTTGCTCCCCATGCAATTGCATCAGCGCAGGAAACTTCTCTTTCACCAGCCAGAAATGATCCGCCAACGGTGATTCTGCAGGATTATTCATGATCCCTTTGCCTGCCTGGCGCTCTTGCCCCCATACCTTTGTGACGTTCCGGAATCGAATGGTGAAGTAATTCTCCGGATTGCCGAGCATGTGTCCCACCTCATGGGCAATGTCGATGTTATCCAGCACACCCCAGTTCGTCATGCTGGTGGTGCCGCCAAGTCCCGCTGTTGCTCCGTGGCCGACCGTGCTGGGATCCTGTGCAGTAATTGTGTGGTGTTCGCCACTCTCCACCACTTCTATCTCAACATTGATCGGGTACTCCTTTTCAGTTGTCACGCCTTGTTTTTTCCAGAAAAGGCTGCACCCGGCCCATGCGATGTTGACCTTGGAACACCAGACATTCATGGCGGGAACCTTGCCAGTTCCCCACGGTATGTTAGGCATTTTGAGCCGGATCCGTACGATGAGGTCGCTATGTGTGACCTTCATCGCAAACTTCGCTTTAATGGTGAAGGTACCGTTCCAGGCCGGCGGCCCGCCACTGATGATTTCGTCCATCGACTGGTTGACTTCGAGAACCTTCTGCGACGAGATTGTCTGATGTGTTTGCTGGGCCCTCTGCAAATCTTGCAGAAACGCCGGATTACCCGGAGCGACAACTGCCCGACCCGGCACAGGAGGCGCCACATTACGAGGAGCAGTCTGCTGTGTCTTGGATGGAGCTGGGGAAGGCGCAGCCGTCCTTATAGTTTTGCAGAATGAGCACGCCGTCGGAGTGCCGGGCCCTTGACATTTCGATTGCGGATCCTTTCGCGGGTTAATGCACGGCATAGATCGTGCTCCTCCTTGCTAGATTTGTGGCCCAGGTAGATGCTTGGAATCAGCAATATCAAGGTGGCGCTTTTGTTCATGACAGCGGAAAGCCGCACTCACATTGCGCATCGATTCTACACGCCATATCCCTGCAGGCTCAGAAATCCTGTCAAGCCCTCTCCGCCTAAAAAAATTCTCTAACCAACACATTCAAAAAGGAGAAAGGACGAACCGGATTTGGCGTGGAATTACCGCCTGAATTGATAAAATTGATATAGAGAACAAAAGCGCGCCTAAAACGGCGCGCTTTGTTCTTGGGTCGAACCGGCCTTCAGGCCGGTGAAAAAGCCTGCAAAACCCGAGGGGCTTTAGCCCCGGAGCTCAAATAGCAGGTAGAAAATGATGACGAACATTTGAGGAATCACAAGCCTTTAGAATCAATTACCTGCAAATAAGCGGAGCAATATCAATTATTTAGCGCAAAAAATAAATAAGCCGTTTGTTTTCAGTAAACTAGCGCTACCCCAGGGGATGGTTAGGCTATTGCTCGGGCGGACGCTTCGGAGCCTTCAATCCAAGCTCCTTCATCGCAATCTGCAGATCGGCCCACGCTTCCTTCTTCTGCCGCGGATCGCGCAGCAGGTACGCCGGATGGTAGGTGACGATGAGCTTCGACCCGCGCGCCTCGTGAAAC
>Ga0206946_1021_pt1 | contig 71477 bp, 58 predicted proteins | sample Alteio_BWOrgHeat_2_FD_152965 | JGI IMG/M metagenome (GOLD analysis project Ga0206946, IMG submission 152965) | Enriched cells from forest soil in Barre Woods Harvard Forest LTER site, Petersham, Massachusetts, United States -... | ecosystem: Environmental > Terrestrial > Soil > Temperate forest > O... | reverse complement strand
AGACACTGCGAGAGTTGTGTTTCGGACTGGTGAGCTTTGCAGAACTGAAAGATGCGACGCGAAATTTCATTCCTTTGCTGGAGCAGAAGATCGGTGCCCGGCGGCTGAATCAAATTGCACCCGAATCACTCCGATTGCAAAGTGGACGCCAGACGAAAATTCACTATGAACATGGCAAGACGCCCTGGATTGCTTCCCGCCTGCAGGACTTCTTCGGCATGCGCGAGACACCACGCATAGGAGAGGCTCAGACGCCGATTGTCGTCCACCTGCTCGCGCCGAACCACCGCCCCGTGCAAACGACGAGGGACTTGGCAGGATTCTGGGAAAGGCTTTATCCGCAGGTACGCCGCGAACTGATGCGCCGGTATCCGAAGCACGCGTGGCCGGAGCGGCCTTGAATTTGAAATATGTTCGTTCTGCGCCGGAGGGTGTTTCACCTGACGAATGACATATAAGCCCATGTCGCTTATGCAAGGAGGAGGATTCAGGTCGGCGATTTTACCGTTGCGATGACAAAGTCAAGAAACGCGCGCGTCTTCGGGGGAAGATAATTACGAGATGGATGCAGCGCATAGAGGGGAAATCGCTCATCAAGCCAATCAGGAAAGACGACCTCCAGGCGTCCGCTCTCGATCAACGATTCGATTCCAAGTTCCAGGAGCTGTGCAATACCGTAACCGGCAAGACAGACTGCGTGAATGGTCGCAACATCGCTCAGCAGCAGCTGTGCGTTCGAGCTGATCTCGATTTCCTTACGGCCCTGCCGGAAAGCCCATTCGTAGGCACGCCCAGTTTCGGGGTCCCGAAAATCAATCAGGCGATGATTGTCTTCCTCAAGCTCGGAGGGATGAGTTGGGCGCCCCGTCTTCTTCAGATAGGCCGGGGAAGCTACAGTAACCACCCTCGTGTCGAGGAGTTTTCGGGCTACAAGGGTTGATGGACGAGGCTCACCGAAACGGATGGCAAGATCGAAGCCATCTGCAACCAAATCGCCCAGCCGGTCACGTGCAATCAGTTCGAGTTTGAGTCCTGGAAACCGTTTTAGAAATCGACTCAGTTGCGGCCCGAGCATCAGCTGCGCGATGAACGGGTCCATATTGACCCGCAGAGTTCCTCGAACCGCGTCCTTCGAAGTTGCTACCGAAGCCGCTGCTTCTTCCAATCCCGCAAGCAGAGGGACAATCTGTTCATAGAGCCTGCGCCCTTCTTCGCTCAATGTGACGGTGCGAGTGGTTCGTTCGAGCAGACGCACGCCGAGGCGCGCCTCTAAGCGCGCGATGGCACGGCTCACTCCAGACTGTGACATGTTTAACGATTTGCCGGCCACAGCGAAGTTTCCGCTTCTCACGACGGCGGCCAGAACGCCTAATCCATTGAGGGTTCGATCATCGAATGTCATCGATTCATGATAATTGGTCATGAGCAAAATGCGTAGAGTTCTGACGCTTTGTCAAGGCTGGCTGCGTCAGATGTACAGGTCGTAGCAGAACAGAGACCGCAGCACTCATTCAAAGCGCTCTCCTGTTGCGAGAAGAAAGAGAGGAAGCGAAATGTCAGCTTGGAAGGTGTGGAGAATCGTAATGGTATGCCTGATGGTAATAGGAGGCGTCGCTGCGGGGCGCGCTCAAACAGCGCGATCGAAGCCGGCCAACGAGGCGCTTACTTTCAATGGTGACGGAGCACTGCGTTTGAAGGACATACATTGGCCGGATGGCTTTCATCCGGAGCAGGCAGACCTGTTTGCTCACAATGAAATTGTTGTTCACGCATCTTGTGAGAAGGTCTTCGCCAATATCGTTGACGCTCAGGTGTGGCCATCGTGGTATCCGAACTCCCACAATGTCAAGCTGCTGAACAGCCCGGATGGGCAGCTCCATGAGGGAACGCGGTTTTCGTGGGATACTTTCGGTGTCCACATTGAGAGCCGCGTGCATGAGTTCGTTCCAGACAGCCGCATTGGCTGGTTTGGCGATGGTACCGGGATGAACGCCTATCACACGTTCCTGCTGTTGAAGACGGACGAAGGCTGCTACATCGTGACTGAGGAAGTCGTGAAGGGGGCAGGTGCAATCGAACTCCGCGAGAAGCAGCCGAACGCCATGCATGAGGGACATGACCTCTGGCTGAGCACCCTCAAACAACGCTCTGAGAGTTAACCCACATATTTGGCCGATCACTAAAATTATTCAATCGCAATATAAGGAGAAACAAAATGTACGCAATTATGGGCATCACTGGAAGAGTCGGAGGCGCCATTGCAGAGAATCTATTGGCGCAAGGCGAGAAAATTCGCGCGATCGTTCGGACTCCTGAAAAGGCTGCGCAATGGAGAGACCGTGGAGCAGAGATTGCGGTTGCGGATGTCGACGATCCGAACGCACTGGCATCCGCATTCGAAGGAACGGATGGCGTGTTTCTCATGGTTCCACCGAACTTTGCGCCAGCTCCCGGTTTTCCGGAACTGCGCAAGACTCTGGCGTCGTATCGTGCAGCTCTCGCAAAGGCTCTGCCGAAGAAAGCGGTATATCTTTCCTCGATTGGAGCCGAACAGACCAGCGGGCTGGGGCTTATCACCGGTTCGCATCTCCTGGAGCAAACGCTTAGAGATCTGCCCATCGCCCACGCATTCCTGAGGGCTGGCTGGTTCATGGAAAATCACGCATCGGACGTTACTACCGCACAGTCAGAAGGAAGAATCTACTCTAATCTTTATCCTTTGGATCGCAAATTCTCGCTGGTCGCTACGGCTGACATTGGCAAGGCCGGGGCAGATGTTTTGCGTCAGGAGTGGACAGGCACACGGCATATTGAGGTTGCCGGTCCTGAGCAGTATTCCCCTAACGATATCGCACGAGCACTGAGCAGTGTTCTCGGACGTACCATCGAAGTGGTTGCCGTCCCGCGTGACAAATGGACGGAATTCTTCGTCGGCCAAGGTATGCCGGAAGGCCGGACCGAACCTCGCGCCGAGATGGTCGATGGGTTCAACTCGGGCTGGATTCATTTCGGTGTGGCCGGCACGGAACACATCACGGGCACGACCAGCCTGACGTCGGTAATTGCGAAGCTTGCGACAAACGGGAGCCACGAGGCATAAGCGTCCAAAGACCCGATATCCCGTGTCGGGTCTCCCCCTTCGCTTCGTCCTGAGGCGGAAATATTACGACAAGCGAATGGAGTCCTCGATACTTTGAGGACTCCTAATCAGCCTGTCCTACCTCGAGTCGACTGATCTTGCCCGAGGCCGTTAGATGGAATCGAAAGTAGGTGCGGAAGTTCCCCCATTGATCAGAATGAAAGGCGCCTTCAATGTTGAGGCCATGACTATCGACTCGGTCGATTGAAGTAAAGTGCTCATGACCCAACGCATCCTTGGTAAATGCTTTGAGGTTTCGTGGATGCCCGTCATCTGTCATCGTGGCATCGGATGTGAAGAGTGAGGACCACGTTTCTTTGTCACCCTTCTGCAAAGCTTCGATCGCTGCCCTGACTGTGGAATTTGTCAGCACATCTGTGCACATGGAATTCTCCTTGGTTGATCCCGCCACCTCTTCCTGTATGGAACGTAGGCAGAGGTGGGGCAACCGGATTGATCTTTTCTCTTAGAGCCGATGTTCGGATTGGCTACAGGGTGGTTGGTTTGAGCAGGTCGGCGAGACCGATGCGGCGAAGGAACTCAGCGCGGACGCGGTCGGAGACCCTGTTAACAACTTCTGCGCCGTCTTCGGTGGGATCGATATGCACGCGGAAGGGGCGTTTGCCGAAGGGGGTGTCGACTACCTTCACAATGGCGTCGGCGACCGCAGATACATCGGCGTCGGGCGGAACGATGGAAGCGAAGCCCCTCATGACCTGATCGCCGAAGCCTCGGTAGGGGCCGGCTTCATACTCGGCGACGCGTGCCTGATCCTCGGGCCGGCCCGAGTTGGCGAAATGATTTGTGCCACCGGTGAATGCGCCAGGGACGATGATGGAGGTTTCGATGCCCCAGCGCGTGAGTTCGCGAGCATAGACGACGGCGAGAGAATCCATGGCGGCTTTGGCGGCGAAGTAGGGGGCTAAGTAAGGTGGCGTTCCGCCAGCAGAGCTGCTGCTGGATACCCAGACGACCAGGCCTTTCTTCTGTTTGCGCAACTGGGGAAGGGCGGCGCGATTGACACGCTGGGTGCTTAGAACATTTACATCGTAGAGGTGCGCCAGTTGTTCGGGGGTAAAGGCTTCCGCGGGCCCAAAGACCATGTGCCCGGCGTTATGGATGACGACATCGAGACGCCCGTTGTCGGCAACGATTTGCTGGATAGCTTTGTCAGCCGACTCCTGAGAAGCTACGTCGAGTTCGACGGTGCGGAGGTCTACGTTATTGTCGCTGGCGTATTTCTTCGCGGCTTCGACTTGCGCAGCGTTGCGGGTGGTGATTTCGCGCATGCTGGCGTAGACAGTGTGGCCGGTGTTGGCAAGGGCGCGGGCGGCGAGGGCGCCGAAGCCGCTGGAGCCTCCCGTAATTACGATGATTTGCTTCATGACGATTCTCCCTTTTCGTGTCGTTTCCATTTCGCAGAGAGGAGCGCACCTTAACGTGCGCTCTTCCTCGTGATGTACTTCTTATGCGAAGCCGCCATTGGCACGCAAAATCTGAGCGTTGACCCAGCTTCCATCTGGTCCGGCGAGGAACGAAACCACACTGGCGATGTCCTCCGGCTGGCCCAGACGCTCCAGCGGAGCAAGCTTGCTGAGCTGAGCAATCTGCTCAGGTGATTTGCCTGACAGAAACAGTTCGGTGCCCGTCGGTCCAGGCGCAATCGCGTTCACAGTGATATTGCGGCCACGAAGCTCGTTCGCCAGGACAGGAACCAGACCTTCCACTCCGGCCTTCGACGCAATGTATGGGCCGTATGTCGGGAAGGATTTCGCCAGTACGCTGCTGGAGAAAGCTATGATGCGTCCGCCCTCGGCCACATGCTGCGCTGCCTGCGCCAAAATCAGGAAAGTCCCGCGAAGATTCGTAGCAATCACCTTATCGAAGGCTTCGACATCGCCCTTTGCGATCGGCGACAGCGGCATGATGCCGGCATTGTTTACTACTACATCGACTCGGCCATAAGCTTCAATGGTCTTATCGAAGAGCTGCTTGACCTCTGCAGGATCGGCCACGTCCGCCTTGATGGCAAAAGCCTCTCCATCTGCTTTGCGAATCTCATCCACGGCCTCCTGAGCCGCGGCGGTGTTGCCTGCGTAATTGACGACGACTGCAAAACCATCCGCAGCCAAACGCTTGGCGATGCTGCGGCCAATTCCGCGAGACGCCCCGGTAACGATTGCTATCTTTGCCATAACCTTCTCCTTTTCTCATCGGCCCCGCTGCACGCCGAAACTGTCAATGAAGGAATGATGCGCTGTCTGCGAAGATAAATCCAATGCATAGTGCTAATATCGCTTATGCGTCTAACGCAATTACGACAAGCAGATCTCAACCTCTTAGTGGTCTTTGCTGTGTTTGCTGAGGAGCGAAATGTCTCCCGCACCGCAGAGCGTCTTCTTCTCAGTCAACCGGCTGTCAGTCGGGCTCTTCAGCGACTACGAGAAACATTTCATGACGATCTTTTTGTGCGGTCGTCTGCGGGTTACGAACTCACGCCGCAAGGACAGCACCTCTTAGAGGAACTGGAGTCGATGCTTCCCAGGCTTGATCGTCTCCTAAGCGGGTCTAACTTCGACCCCTCCGCGGAGCAGACCAGCTTTCGTATCGCCACTACAGATAGTGCTGCATCCATCCTTGCTCCAGTCATCTGCCGCGACATTCTTCCCTCTGCAGCAAAGGTGCGCTTTGAGTTTGTTCAGTGGCATAAGGGGCTCTTCGATGAACTGACTCATGGAAGCGTCGATCTGGTATTCAGCGCGAGCATTGTCGATGTTCCATCGCCCCTGCAGAGCCAGACAATCTACGATGAAGAATTCGTCTGCGTCGTAGATGCAAAGAGCACTTTTAAGAAGGCCCTCACGATTGCACAGTACATCAAAGCCAAGCACATCGTTGTCAACATTCAGAGTGGTATTCAGGTGGCTCCGGATAAACATCTCGTAGCTCAGGGTTACAAGAGGCAGGTGGCTATCCAGGTGCCCTATCATGAGGCCGCTGTACGATGCGCCGCAGGGACGAAGTTTATCGCTACCGTCCCACGAAAATTTGTGGAAGGAATGACCCAGACTTCGGCAATAAAGGTATGCAAGGCACCTCCAGAGGTCGGCGGCTTCCGCTATGTGATGATCTGGCATCCCCGTGTGAACACTGATGCCGCCCATTCCTGGCTCCGTGCAACCATGCGTCACGTTGGAGATGTTATCTCTAAGGCGCAGACAGGCAAGGAAGCGTTGAAAATTTGAGAATTCATTTGCCCCACTTCATTTTTTGCATCTCTTAATGCCAACTCCGCCCCAGTACGATGGCGGATTCTACGGCGAGGGTAGAATCGCCGTGTTCCCAGCGAAACTTTATCAGGTCCGCTGATGCGCCGACGCGAAGCACACCTCGTGCGCCAGTGAAACGGCCGGGGTTTGTGGTTGCCATCTGCACAGCCTCGCCGAGGCTGAAGCCTGTATTGGCGGCGACGTATGCGATTGCATCTTTAAGTGCGGCAGTTGCTCCTGCAAGATAGCCGCTTTCAGCGACGTTGAGGCGGCCATCTCTGCGAAGCTCGACCTTACCCCCGACGGGCGTCACATACTTACCGGCTGGTAGCCCCGCCAGCATTACGAGATCGGAGATCAGGACCGCTCGCTGCAATGTCTTGGCGCGCAGCATCACAGTGAGCGTGTCTGCCGGCAGGTGGTGACCATCGGCGATAAACGTAGCCGTGAGGCGATCGTCCGCCAACTGCGCCCAGATCAGATTTGGATGGCGAGGAAGCAGGTTTGCGACTCCATTTCCGAGATGGGTCGAGAGGTGTGCGCCGGCAGCTGCCGCTGCATGAATTTGATCCTGACTCGCGCCGGTATGCCCGAGCGAGATATGAATGCCACGTGCAGACAGCGCGTGAATGTAGTCGGCGACACCGGAGTATTCCGGAGCGAGCGTGACCATTCCGACGAGATCGCCGGAGGCAGCCTGCCACCGCATGAATTCATTGATATCGGGCGGACGCACGCGCTCGAGGGGATGCGCTCCACGAGGGCCATCTTCAGGCGCAATGTGCGGTCCCTCGACGTGCACGAAGGGAATCATCTGCATGACAAGCGGGTCGGCCTGGCGAGCGGCGGCAATGATTCGGAGGTTGTGGACGATCTTCTCTTCAGAGGCAGTGATGATGGTGGGGAGAAACGTGGTAACACCGGTGGCGAGCATGCGGCGAGCAAGGCGTTGAACGGCATCGCTCGTGAGATCGTCAGCGTTGAAGTCGTCACCGAGAAAGCCGTTCACTTGCAGGTCGATCAAACCGGGAGTGAGCCATGCGGTTTCATCATGCGCGCCTGGCTCAATGGAGGCGATGCGGCCATCGGCACAATGGACAACGAGGGATTCTCCGCTCAAAGGGTCGCGGCCTGTGAATGATTCATACATTGGAGAAATCGTATTCTATCCCGAAAGCGATAAAGGAAGCGGGCATTGGCCTCGTTGCCGTCCAGGCAACTGAATGCATCAGTTCTCTATTGAACTTCTCCGAATGGCCTCTACGAGATCGCGCGTTCATGCTCGAGTTCAATCGAAGGCCATTCTGCCTCGGTGAAGTCGCGATTGATGCTCTGCAGCAGAGCGTTGGCGGCCGGGTTGATTTTGCGCGTGAAGAGTCCGACCGCAAGAAAGAGAATCAATGCGATGAGAACAGGGCCACCCACACTGATGGCTGTGGCCATGTCGCCCGCGAAATCGGCAATCTTCACAGGAAAGACGAACCTGATCACGATGAAGGTGAATATGCCGCCGCTCCATGCCGTGATCGCAGCAGCTGGGCCACAGCGGCGGAACGGAAGCAGCATTCCGAGCAGCATCGGAACCGCGGTCGGGCCAAGCAACGCGGCGAACCAGAGAATCAGTAAGCCGAGCACGCCTCCAAAGCGATTCGCATAGATGGCGATGACCATGCTGAGCGCAAGAAAGAGGAACGTGCAGATGCGGCCGGCAAGGAGTTGTGCGGCGTCGTTCATGCGCTGGCGGTTGCGGCGCAGTGCGGGAAGAATGTCGCGCACAACGACAGCAGAGATGGCGTTTGCATCAGACGAGGTCATCGCCATAGTGGACGCGAACAGGCCGCCCAGCACCATGCCGAGAAGCCCCCGTGGCAGCAACATCGTGGCCATCCGGGCGTAACTCTCGGATGGGTCGGCGATATGCGGAAGCAGCAGGGGAGCGACCCATACCGGGAAGAATAGAACCAGCGGCCACACGAGGTAGAGAGAGGCCGACAACAGTGCTGCCTTCTTTGCTTCTTTGCCTGTGGGCGCGGCGATAAAGCGCTGCGCCAGATTCCATGTGCCTCCGTTGTAGGAGAGAGTGTTGATGAGCAGGAAAACCGCGGCGAAGAGCGGCGTATAGGGCGCAACAAAGAGGTGCGAGTGCGAGGGCGGCAGGCGACTCCAGACTGTCCACAAAGCTGAAATGCCCCCAAGATGCCGGAGCACTTCAAAGAGCATTGCGAAGCCCGCGACAAGTTGAATTGCGAACTGACTGAAGTCCGTAAGGGCATTTGCCCACAGACCACCGCTCACGGCGTATATCAGAGTGACGCTGCCCGTGAGCAACACGCCGAAGACAGGCGGCACATTGGCAAAGACATTGAGCAGGATGGCGGTCGCAGTCCACTTGGCTCCAATATCGAAGACCTTAAGCAGGGCGCCGCTCCAGGCCAGCACTTGCTGCGTGGGCAGATTGTAGCGGACCACAAGGAATTCGAGGGGAGAGATCATCCCGGTCCGCTGGCGGAGACGAGCCCAGCGCGGCGGAAAGATGCGATAGCCGATCAACATCGCCAGGGTGATGGTGCAGGCCCACCAGACGTAGATAGTGATGCCGGTGGTGTAGGCGATGGCAGCATATCCGACAAAAGCCGCCGAACTGTATCCCGACATGTGATGAGAAATGCCGGACAGCCACCAGGGCATGGCGCCGCCGGCGGTGAAATAGTCATTAGCGTTCTTGATTTTGGACCGAGCCCACATGCCCATGCCGATCATGAGAGCGAAATATGCGGTGAGAACTACCCAGTCCAGAAGACTCATTCCTAGAGGCATTAGAATCCCATTTGATCCGCACTGCCATTCGTTGGCTGTATGAGCCAATCATCCGTGACAGTTTTGATGGATGTACTTCATCCAGTGACAGCCTTCTGCATGATTTGATGGAAGCGATCCGGATGGCTTGCCAAAGAAGCGGAATAGGCTGCGGCCCGTTTCCATTGAAACAGCAACTGATCTTTCGGCTGCAGGTCATAGACGGGTTCGCGCTCAGCGGTAGAATCCGGAAAACGGCCGTTATTCCAATCCTTGGTCAAGGTCTCTGCCAGATACCGATCGCGCTCCGCGATGCTCTGTATCAACAAGTCTGTAGCTTCCCGATCCAGAAGCTTTTTCGCAACGTGACCGACCACGGCCGCCTGACGCCAGAACACACACTCAAGGTACTCTACGCAAAGCTCGAAGGCTTGATAATCGGCGAGGTTTTTCATGACCAACGGTTCCAGTTGGACCAACAGACTGCGGATTCGTGTAAATGGATTTGGGAGGGGCGACAAATCTTTTAGCAAAATGGCAAGTTCCTCGTCACTACTCCACGGCACTTGCAAGTGGAGGCCCATCCATGATTCCGTTTCACGATCTTTCATATAGGGTGCTGCGTCGTAGATCATCTGGAACACTTCGTCCCAAACCTCATTCCACGTTGCTTGATAGTGTTTCTCAACAAAACGGCGGAATCCCGATGTTTGTGCTGTCGCCGTTCCTTCATTGAAGGCTACGGCTGCGTATGCAAATCCATCCCAAATCGAGTTCTGAATATAACGGCTCGGTATCCAGTTCGTCAGGATAACGCCGAGAGAGTTGGGGTCTGTCGTTTCGAAGTAGGCATCGGCGTAGGCGTCGATGTTGCGCAACTGTTCGGTGCCAACCCGCGCGCCCCACTTATAGCAGGTCAAGCCGGGTGCTCCGATTCCGCGTGAACCGTTGGCGCTGACTTTGTGCAGGGTCTCCCTGTAGGTTGCCGAACTGTTGCCCGAATAATTCCAGTCCATCACAATGATGTTCTTGTTTACCTCGGCCAGGATCTCCGGTTCCTTGTGGAGAACAACGTCGCCCCAAATAATGAACTGCTTTCCCAGCCCCGCTGTGATCTGGTTGAGCGAGTTTATATACTCCGCCCATATCTGCGCCCTGGTTTTTGTCTGGAGCGCTTTACGCGAGAGCATTGAGCCGCCCCAGTTCACTTCGTCGCAGCCGCCGTGAAGATATGTGGATGGGAAAACGCTGGCAACTTCGCGATATAACTTTTCGAATAGCTGCAGTGACTCTGCGTTGACCGGAATGATGCCTGTGAATTCAGAGGAGCCAGCTGCCTCCCGGTCAAGTAAATGAGCGTATGCCGGGGATCTAGTAATGTATCCGGTGTGTCCAAACGATTCGATTTCGGGAAGGAGATCGACGCTATGGCGTTGGGCGAACTCTGCCAGGGCTCGCAATTGATCGGCGGTAAACGCATTGCCATGTGTTACAAGATCTGGGACGGAAGTGAAGCGCATCGCACTCCCCTGATCGTCGGTTAACCGAAACTGGAGGGTATTGAATCCCCAGTCTGCGCAAAACTCAATGACACGTTGGTAGTATTCGATGGTTTCCGGGACGCGGCCAGCGTCAACCATTAGACCGCGCATCCTCTTCGAGATCGCTGCTTTCCTCGAATCGGAGCCGGCCGGTCCGGTCAGAGGCGCTCGCGCTGGAGCCGGGTCTCCGGCAGCCGCTATTGAATCCGTAGGGACGTGAAAGGTCTCCGCCAAAAGGAGGGGGCTGGCTGCGACATTCGCAATGACGGTGCCCGCTCCTAAAAGGAAATCGCGTCGATTCGGGTTTCCCATGCTTGTGTCTTGACTCCTATACGTGTCGGCAATGTGCGGGAGCACCCGGAAGATCAGAACTATCAACTCTAGCACCCCGACGGCTTTCGGTGTCGAGACACGCCGGGTGCCATCGAGCGCGTGTCTATTTTTGAGAGTCTGTCCCAATATGCCGTGGTTCAACTCAGTGGGTCAAAAGAAAAGTTTTCCGTCGCATTGTGCAATGCCTTCGATGAAGGCGCCATAAGGACGGTTACGAATTCGTAATGAAATACTCAATCAAGCCGCGCAAGCACTCGCTGGAGGCGCCAGAGGACGCTCGCCAGGAAGGCAAGCCCTGCGATCCATACCACGAATACCAAGTGCACAACCCTCGCAGGAGCGATGCCGGCTCTATTCAGCAGGAAAGGCAGAAAATTCCACGTAGTAATGTGGACGTAATCCCATGGATCCTCAGTCATGGCGTGATTATTCAAGCCCCATGCGTCCATTTTTCCGCAGGCGAAGGCAACGATGTTCCGCAGGCGCAGGGCAATCACGAAGGTCGGGTGCCCGAGTGTCTCCATCTGATAAATTTCAAGTGGTAACCAGAAGGCGAGTGATGCGATCTGGATCACAGTGCTGATTACTAACAGCGCTATTCCCGTAATCCAAACGAGGTGTCCGACTTCGTTGCGATGACGCAGCAGCAGCGGAACAGAGAGCAGCGCCGCCAGTTGGACGGCAGTCGAAACATAACGGTCGCCCCAGGCGAAGTCGCCACTCCACACGGTATAACGGGCGTAAAAGCTGATGTACGTCAACAGCAGCAGAAAACCGGTGATTTCGTATGCCTTGACGACTGGGCTGAACCGCTTCCAGGCTACTGCGGCGAGCAAAATCGTGAGGATCAGTAAGGGATCGAAAAGAAAGATCGACTTCTCTGGCGCGAACAGCGGCCCCAAAAAACCGACATGGAAGGGGAGTTCGAATGGATAGTTGGCAGGCAGAGATGGGTTTCGTTTTCTGGCTTCGCGAGCGGCTACGCTCACGTAGGTGTTGAAGATCGACCCAAAGCGGTGGTACTGGTACAGGCGGTCGATCAATCCAAATAATGCATAGACCGGGAGCGCGGTAGCGATATAGGTTCGCCATCGATTCCAGAGGGTGCGGCCTCTTATCCCTTCTAACCACAGGACCAGCAGCAGGAAAAAGGCTCCCGCCAGCAGATCCATGCCCGTTGTGAGCCGGGTCAGCAGATTGAGCCCGAAAGCAACTGAGCCAAACAGCAGCGCGCGCCAACTACCGTTGCGTGACCACTCGTATTGATAAGAGAGTCCGGTCAGAGTCAACAGAAAGATGTAATTGTTCTCCATCATGTTCTGCGTGTAATGGAGGTGCGTAGTCGAGACCAGCAGAGCTAGAACGCCAGCAACAGATTGCTTGATCCCGAAGTTCAATTGACGCAGAAAGCGGAAGCAAATCAGCGTAGTCAACACGCTGATAAGAATGTTGGTGCAGTAGCTGACGATGATGTTGCGCACGCTGGGATCGTTGCCGTTGTAATCAGCGAAAACAGGAAGCCGCTCGATGTACGTACCAACTACGTCCGCCGGCAGCATAAGCAGCGACTGTCCCATGCCGTACCAACTCTGTAAACTCCCTCCACGGCCATGTACGCCGAATTCGGGATACTCCCGCGGAAATACCGGCGGCTCCGCAGTCCAAAGTGAGTGAGTGGATTGGAGTCGATGTTGTGTATCGGCGGTACCCAACTCTCCCGATTGGACCGCAAGGGCGATGAGCCCCCCTGCAAGCGCAAGCAGGAAGAGCGGCGAGTGGAACCACCGGCGACGAGGAGGATGGATCATCATGTATCTGTGAGTTTAGAGGAGGAGTCGTCGTTTAATTTTGAGCAAAAATTCTGATTGACGAAACTCGAAAGATCTCAAAAAACATCTGTGGCTGCGAAGGACAACCATTCGCTGACTTGTGCAATCTCGCCATAGCACCCGCTAGAATACCCGAGTGCGACGTTGGAGTGTTGGAACCATGACTGTCTCAAACTGCAAGTCTCCGTGGGCGCTCGGGCCGGTCTCAGTCCTTGATTTCGGATTTCAACCAATCGGAAGAGTGTCTTTCAATCGCAATTCTCACTAGCTGACTCCGAGTTCTAACTCCTGCCTTTTGAAATAACTCCTGAATGACAGCCTTGACGGAGCTTTCAGAAACCTTGAGATTCCACGCAATCTCCTTGTTCGTGAGTCCGTCAAGAATGCCTCTCAACACTTCACATTGACGAGATGTGAGAGCCCGTGTGCGTTCCGATCGCTCTTTCTGTGTACTACTCCCGCCGAAGAGAGACTGGGCGGCTCCTGTGTCTAACCAGATCTCGCCTCTGGCAACTTGATGGATAGCAGTCACCAGTTGATCAAGACTGCTGTGCTTCAGGAAGACTCCTGAGGCGCCGGCTTCCATCGCCTGGAGAGTAGTCGTGTCCGACATGCCGGCTGTGACCATGAGAATTCTCGCCTCCCCGAGGTGACTCTTCAATTCCGGGATCAAGCGGGATCCTTGTTCCTGGCCGAGATCGTAGTCGAGCAAGACTACATCGGTTGGTGTTTGGGAATGCTCGGCGATAGCCTCGCTCACAGTGCCGTACTGACCCACCACGACGAAGCTGGGATTGGCTTCGAGAAGCCTGCTCAGACTCTCTCGAAAGAGGCTATGGTCATCCACTAGAAGTATCCGAATTGCGTCCATGGCTAGTGCTGCCCTGACGATAACGCCGGTGTGAGGCTAACGACAAAGCAGGCGCCATCGGGAGTGCGCAGATAATGCAATTCTCCACCGAAGGAGCGCATGAATGCACGTGAGAGGTAGAGGCCGAGACCGGTTGCGGTCGCCCTCGCCTGAAAGGGACGGAAGAGATGTTCCGGATGACTTACGCCGCCGCCATTGTCAGTGACTTCGACTACAACCTGCTTGCCACCGTTCTTCGCAATCACAGAAAGAACACGATTGCCATTTTGAGATAGCGCCCGGACGCTGTTCGTAATCAGGTTCAGAAAGACTTGCATGAGGCTCGGACGGTCGGCCCACACGGGCGGCAAGCCGGGTTCGACGGTCCAGTGGGCCTCAATGTTCTCCTCTTGCAGGGACGGCGCAACCACGATTTTCAATTCATCGAGCAGAGCGGCAAGATCGACTTCGGTAGCCTGATCGCTGGAGTGTCGCAGATTGACACTGGCGATCCGCTCGAGTCCAACGATGAGATTGCCGAGAGCTTCGAAGTCCTTGTTTCCGGCAAGCAGTCCGCCATTTGCGAGATTCTGATGAACGGCGGCGATGGCGCCGGAGACATTGCGAATCTCGTGAGAAACAGCGCCAATCGCAATGCGCGATCCGGCAAGGAGCTGATGCAGGCCGGATACTTCCTGCGTTCTGAATTCCTCGGAAGTATCCAGCACCATAGCGGTCAGGCGCGCTCCTGCATTCGTGCGATAGGTAGAGAAACAGATGTCGGCAAGGAAAGTTTCTCCATCATCGCGTTGTGCTCGGGCCTGCATGACGGTTCGAAAGTGTTGCTGGAAGGCCTCATGACTGGAGACATTTGTGAGGGAGGGCAGGTAACGATGAATCACTCTGCCGGGAAGCTCTCCCTGTGGCAGGCCTAGCAAGCGGTGCGCAGCCTCATTCGCCATCAGCACGCTGCCATCTGCATCTGCTGTAACAATGGCTGCCGGACTGCTTTCGATAAGGATTCTTAATTGCTCCTCCGCCTCAAGGCGCGCAGCGCTCTGATGTTCGATTTCATGAAGGTGCTCCAGTGCAGCTCTGCGACTGCGATTGACTTCGTGAACGAAGAGACCCGCACCAAGAAAGGCTGCGAAGTAGAGCACATCGCGGGACAGCCCTGTCCGTAGGGTCCAGGTGAGATCGTCGAAGACTTCTGCCAGGAAGGTACACAGTCCTGCGATCGCACTGATTTGCCAGATGCTGAGAGCACCTCCAACGGTGAGCATCGGAACGAGGTAGAGGAAGCCAAGCGGAATTTCGCCAACCACCCACCAATCGAACAGAGCAATGGCCGTGATCATGATTCCCGCTCTGAGTAGCGCTAATCGCTTGTCTCCTTTGAAGAACGCTGCGTACATATGCACCTGCGATGCCGTACCGATGGGCACGACAATACTAGCGCCATTGTAAATACCGGCGACACTCCCACTCCACGAACGATTCCATCGGAGACCGTAATTGACCAAAAGATAGAGTCGTCGGGGTTCAAAGATGCAGTGTAAGAACTGAAGGACACAGAAACGAACAGTACCAAACAGAAGACGTTACCTTGCATTACATGGAATCACAGCAGCCATGTTGAGGCGCTGATGCGGCTTTATGCTTGAAGTTCGAATGAGAGCATTTTCTGCTTACGACTTAGCTAAAAGATAGCCTTGCTCTACCCAATCGATAGGAATTTCTGTTCTGCTTGCCCCTCTATCTTTAAGTAGCGCCTAACGTCATCAGGTGCTGACGTACAAGAGAATGAGGGTGTCCTTCCCGCAAAACCATGAAATCAATGTTCTTTCACACAGCAGAGAAGATGATGCTTTGTGGCGGATGCTGGTAAACCGTTCCCCCAGTCCTGATATCTATTTTCGTCCGGAATATTTGCGTGTCAGTGAGACCTTAGGCGATGGCAAGACCGTGGCACTGGTTTGCAATTGTGACTCGCTACGCGTTCTATGTCCGCTGATGGTGCGACGAGAGCCGCGAGTCTCAGATGCATTCACTCCTTATGGATATGGCGGATTACTTTTACTTTCATCCGCCCCTGCAACGTCTGAAGGGGTCTTCCGTATTCTTGAGTGCATTCGCCAATGGTGCAACTCAGAACGCCTTGTCGTTGTGTTTTGAGAATGCACCCTTTATTGGCTGATCGGTTTTGTTTATCTGGCCTCAATAATGCTAACTTCATTGTCCGGAAACATGGTGAGACGATTGCCTTAGACCTCACACAATGGAACACCATACATCAGCGTATAGCAACCCTGAAGAAGGGTCGCATCTCAGACCTTTCCTCAGCGCGCAAATCCTTATCAGCAATCATTGTTGATGAATTAGATGGTGTCCGAGAGTACTTGCCGATTTTTCGCGATATTTATGAGCAAACTATGCAGCGTCTACAGGCTTCGGCATTTTATCGCTTTCCCGAAAGTTACTATGCTGGGCTCGTGGAAAAGATGGGAATACATTTGATGCTGGCCCTCGCCCGTTTCCAGAATCGCTTTGTGGGTGGTTCTTTATTCTTTTACGATAGCAAGTTCTTACACTATCACCTAAGCGGTACAACAATGGAAGGTCTAAAACTAAAAGCTCCCACCTTACTCGTGAATCAAGCGGCTGACTGGGCTAGAACAAGAGGTTGTCAGTGGCTGCATTTAGGAGGCGGCAACCACTTTAAGGATGGCTTGTACAACTTTAAGGCCAGCTTCGGGGGTGCTGTATTCCCCTATACTTACGTCACAATCATTGCAGATCACCGTCGATATAACACTCTAATCGAGAGAGCAGAAGCTATCTGGCCGTACGTGCCTAACTGAAGTAAAAAGATGAAAGTTTAGTCGCCACCCGCATACTACCTCAAATAGCTTCCACAATCGTTAACTGAAAGATAGCTTGCACCGTCCAATTGATAACGAGTTCCTCTCCGTTTATACATTTACCCTCAAATCTGAATCACAAAAATTCCTGCAGATTACTCGGAGGTATGCACATTAGCGCGCGCAAATATAGGTGCATGGCACGTGGGACCAGAGAGCATCCTCACATGATCGTTGTGAGATTACTCGTCAAAGCAGGTCACCGCATAGTCCTCGGCGGTGTGCTTGCCGCGTCCTGGCCTGCTATGGCGCAGCAACACTATACATGGGACGAGATCAAGGTCAGATTTGAAGCGGCCAATCCCACGTTGAAAGCGGATGCGATCAATGTGCAGGAGATGCAGGCCGAAGAAATCACGGCGTATCTTCGCCCGAATCCCGGGCTCACTCTGTCAACGGATGGAACGCAGATCGCTCCCTACAAAGGAGTCTGGCAACCGCTTGCCGGCACTCAGTATCAAGCAAACTTCAGTTATCTGCATGAACGCGACCACAAGAGGGAATTGCGTTTGGAGACTGCGAAAGAGGGTACGCAAATCGCCCAATCGCAACACGAAGATCTTGAACGCAATCTACTATTCAACCTTAGGTCGGTATTCGTACAGACGCTTCAAGCAAAGGCAGTCCTTAACCTGGCTCGTCAGGAGTTGGACTACTACGACCACATCATTGACATCAGCCGCGCACGCCTTAAATCAGGCGATCTTGCGCAGATCGACCTGGACAGAATTGAACTGCAGCGCGTGCAGTATCTATCTGACTTGCAGACGGCAGAAGTAAATCTGCGGACCTCGAAGATTCAGTTGTTGCAGTTGCTGAATGAGCGTACGCCGGTCGATCAGTTCGATGTTCAGGCGCCTTTTGATTTTGCTGACCAGCTACAGCCGCTTGAAACATTCCGTCAAATCGCCCTTGATAGCCGGCCTGACCTGAGAGCAGCGCTGGAGTCCGTTCAGCAGGCAAACACCAACCACAAGCTGGCTGTCGCGAATGGGTCGACCGATCCAACATTTGGCGCCTGGTATACATACAACCCGTCATTCAACAATCCTTACGACAACCAAACGCTCGGGCTCAGTGTGAGCGTTCCTTTGCGCATCTTCGATCGCAATCAGGGTGAAAAACAGCGCACACAACTGGATATTGGTCGTAATCAGCAACTCACGGATGCGACGCGAGCTCAGGTATTCGGCGATGTGGATTCCGCATACGCGCAGGTGAACAGCAATTTGATTCTGTTGCGACCGTATAAGGATAGGTATCTGGCGCAGTCGGCGCGCGTACGCGAGACGGTCACGTATGCCTATCAACACGGTGGCGCCTCGCTTATGGATTTTCTGAATGCGCAGAGTGATTACCGCAATGTGCAGATGACGTATCTGCAACTAATCGGCTCCTACCTGACCGCCGCCAGCCAGTTGAATCTTGCCGTAGGGCGCGAGGTAATTCAATGACAAGCAAGTCCTTTCTGAAATCTGTTTGCTGCCTCGCTGCATGTATTTCGCTAACGGCATGTGAGAAGAAGTTCAACCCTGCGGATGGCGCGCCGCCGCCTGCGCAGAGTGTGCAAACGGGCGACATGAGCCTGGTTACAGTCGATAAGCCGGATCAGTTTCCACTGGTTCGCGCAGATCAGATTGAAGCTCCTACGGAATTGAGAGTCACTGGCGTGGTCAACTCCGATATTGCTCGCGAAGTGCCCGTCATCTCGCTTGCCAGCGGCCGAGTGGTCGACATAAAAGCACGCCTCGGAGATGACGTAAAAAAAGGTGATTTGCTCTTGAAGGTGCAAAGTCCAGACGTCACGAACGCCTTTGACACCTACCTGAAAGCCGTAAACGACGAGCAACTCGCAAATAAAGCCTACACGCGATCAAAGGATCTCTACGAACACGGCGCAATTTCACTCGGCATATTGGAGCAAGCCGAAGACACTGAAAAGGACGCTAAAGCCGATCTGAATGCAGCCGAGGAACAGCTCAACACTCTCGGGATAAAGAAAGATCATCCGTCGAGCATTGTTCCGGTCTATGCCCCGATTTCTGGCGTCATTATCAGCCAGAATGTCACCAATGCGGCGGCTGCGGGTGTGACCTTTTCAGGTTCGTCCACACTGTTCACCATCGCGGATCTATCTGTGGTCTGGATACTCTGTGATGTCTACGAAAACGACCTCCCTAAGATCGCGTTAGGACAATCGGCGACCATCCATGCGGACGCCTATCCGGACAAACCTCTGACCGGACGAATTTCCGATATCCAACCAGTCCTCGATCCGAACCTTCGGACAGCGAAGGTCCGCATTGAGGTTCACAATCCTGGCTTTCTCAAAATTGGGATGTTTGTCACTGCGACGTTTCAGAGCAAGGCGCTGGCAGACCACGCCGTTGTGCCTGCATCTGCAGTATTGCACCTGCATGATCGGGATTGGGTCTTTGTTCCTGCTGACGATAACAAGTTTCGCCGGGTTGAAATTCATGGTGGGCAAATGCTGCCTGGGAACCGGCAAGAGATTCTCTCCGGCATTACACCCGGCGAGCGGGTGGTCTTAAACGTACTCCAGTTGGAAGCGACGCTGGAGGGGCAATGATTCGACGGATCGTCGATTTTGCGCTAAACAATCGGTTTCTTGTTCTTGGTGGGGCGCTGTTGCTCTTCGCGTGGGGTATTGTGTCGTTTCACAACCTTCCAGTCGAAGCCTATCCGGACGTCGCAAACAACTACGTCAACATCATCACCCAATGGCCTGGGCATTCCGCAGAGGACATTGAACAGCAAGTAACGGTTCCGACCGAGATCCAGATGGCGGGTATCCCTCATCTGCAGCATTTGCGTTCAACCACGTTGGCAGGACTATCCAGCATCATGCTTATCTTCGACGATGATTCCGACAACAATTGGAACCGCGAAAGAGTCGTCGAGAGAATGGGTATGGTTTCGCTGCCTGCAGGCCTTGTTCCGCAATTGGGCACGGACTGGAGCCCGGTTGGCCAAATCTACTTCTACACACTTGAGAGCAAGAATCCGGAAATCGATGTCATGGAGCTCAAATCCATAGAGGATTGGACGCTCGAAAAACAGTTTAAGCAGGTTCCCGGAGTTGTGGACGTTTCCAGCCTCGGCGGCGAAACAAAGGAATATCAAATTCGTCTCGATCCGGACAAGCTTGTCTCCTATGGATTAAGCATCGCGCAGGTCGAGCAACAGCTTGCGAACAACAACACGAACGCAGGTGGCAGCTTCATCGTCGCTGGGTCGCAGCAAATCAATGTGCAGGCCGTTGGACTCGTCTCCCGGGTGCAGGACATTGAAAATACTGTGATCAAGACGCAAGCCGGAACAGCTCTGCGCATAAAAGATATTGCCGTAGTCGAGCAAGGACCAAAAATCCGGCTCGGGCAGAACGGCATGACAATTCGTCGTGTGGACGGAAAGCTTGTCGATAACCCGGATGTTGTCGAAGGCATTGTGCTGCTGCAAAAAGGCGATGACTCCGATCCGGTTCTCCGCGGCATTGAAGCTAAAGTACGGGAACTGAATGAACGAATTCTTCCTAAGGGAGTGAGGGTTGTTCCATTTCTCGATCGCAGCGACCTGATCCACTACACGACGCATACGGTGTTGCACAACCTGACCGAGGGGATCGTACTGGTTGTAGTTGTTCTCTTTCTCTTCTTGGGAAACGCGCGTGGTGCTCTGATCGTCGCGCTTACCATTCCTTTTTCGTTGCTGTTCGCATCCATTTGTCTCGATCTGCGGCACATCCCGGCGAATCTTCTTTCGCTGGGAGCGCTGGACTTTGGCATGGTCGTGGATGGCGCCGTCGTGATGGTCGAGAACATTGTCCGTCATCTCAATCGGAACGGTCACGGGGCGCAAACACCAGCCGAAAGGATCCGCGAAGCTGCGCATGAAGTACAACGCCCGGTTTTCTATGCAATCGGCATCATCATTACCGCCTACCTGCCAATTTTTACGCTGCAGGCCGTGGAAGGACGCCTCTTCAAGCCGATGGCGTGGACGGTAGCGTTTGCCCTGCTGGGCGCACTTATCTTTTCCATGCTGCTCGCACCCGTTTTGTCCAGTTTTCTATTCCGACGCGGGGCTAAAGAGTGGCACAACCCAGTCCTTGTCTGGCTGACCGATCACTATAAACGAGCGGTCACGTCTGCCATTCGTAACCGCTATATGACCGTGGGTGTCGCGGGCCTGGCGCTTGCATTGTCGGCCTGGCTGGTGTTTAGCGGTGTTATCGGGTCGGAATTCCTTCCGCACTTGGATGAGGGAGCCATCTGGGTACGCGGGACTCTTGCGCCGAGTACCGGTCCTGATGAGAGCGTGGCAATTGCCAATAAAGCGCGAGTATTGCTGGCCTCGTTTCCCGAAGTGACGGAGACGACAAGCCAGGTGGGTCGAGCTGATGATGGCACCGACACAACCGGCTTCTTCAATACCGAGTACTACGTTGGACTGAAACCAAAAGCGGATTGGCGACCGATCTTTCATCAGAACAAGGAGGATTTGATTGCTTCCATGAACGACGAACTAGAGAAAATTCCTGGGGTCATCTGGAATTTCTCGCAGCCCATATCTGACAACGTCGAGGAAGCAGTCAGCGGGGTCAAAGGCGAGCTAGCCGTCAAGATCTACGGCGACGATTTGAAGACGCTTGAGGAGAAGGGCAATGAGGTTGTCAGCATCATGAGCAAGATCCGTGGTGTTGAGGATCTCGGTCTGTTTCGGGTAATCGGCCAGCCAAATTTAACTTTTTCTGTAGACCGGCAGGCCGCCGCGCGCTTCGGGATCAACGTAGCCGACGTCCAGGATGCGATCCAGACGGCTGTCGGAGGCAATGCGGTCAGTCAGGTTCTACGCGGAGAGGCTCGTTATGATCTCGTGCTTCGCTACCAGGAGCCATATCGCGATACTCGTGAAGCCATTGAGAATGTGCGTCTCCTGTCTCCCTCGGGTGAGCGCGTTTCCCTGGCACAACTGACTAAGGTTGCCACCACCGACGGCGCCGAAGAAATTTACCGCGAAGGAGAGCAACGCTACATCGCGGTGAAGTACAGCGTTCGCGGCCGTGATCTGGGAAGTACGGTTCAAGAGGCGATCGACAAGGTGAACAAGCAGGTGTCGCTGTCCTCTGGGTATCACATTGATTGGGCTGGAGAATATGAGAGCCAGAAGCGATCGCAAAGGCGACTGCTCCTGGTACTTCCGATTACGATCATTCTGATCTTCGTCATTCTGTACACAATGTTCAAGTCCGGCAAATGGGCCACCTTGATTATGGTGAATGTCGCGATGGCACCCATCGGAGGACTGCTCGCACTACTCCTCACCGGCACGAACTTCAGCGTTTCCTCAGGGGTGGGATTCCTGGCTCTGTTCGGCGTTTCCGTGCAGACCGGAGTCATCATGCTTGAATACATCAACCAGCTTCGCGTCCAGGGCCACTCCATCGAGGAGGCCGCGATCGCTGGTGCTGTGCTTCGTCTGCGCCCAATCATGATGACCATGTTGGTTGCCACTCTTGGCCTGCTCCCAGCCGCAATGTCTCATGGCATTGGCTCCGATTCACAAAGGCCATTCGCCATCGTCATCGTCGGGGGGCTGGTTGGGGCTCTCTCCATCAACGTCTTCCTGCTTCCTACGCTTTATGTATGGATCGCAGGGGAAAAGGACGTTTTACCTGTACCGGAACCGGAGTTTGAGAACTAGTTCTCGATATCAACGAGCATGAAATGCAGAAGGCAAATTGCAAGAGCGTCTCTGGGCATAGGGGAAGAGGTCGCACGAACCGAAGCGGAAAACAAGATGGAGGCCAATTTGTAGCAGCCATTTTCTGGGTCGGTATCACGCTTGTGGTTACATTCCTGCTGTGGAGTTTTGCAATGGTTCTTTTGCAAGTGTTCGAGCATTGATAACCGTGACCTGCTCATATTGTTCCATTTTATTTCCAGCCGAAGAATTTGTCAGCGTCCAAAATGAGGGTTGGGTGCAGACCGTCGCAGTTCCATCCGGCAGTCCATCATGGCCTAGTATGAACATTGAACAACCCCTCGATTAAAATATGAGCAAAATTCTAATTATTTACTTATTCTACTGATCTAAAACTACTGTTGCGTCTTGGTTAAAGCGAGTAGACAGTCTGTTCATCTGTGTGCGAGCCTTTGACTATGTTTATGAGCGATCATACATAAACTTAGAGAAAGGGCCTGAGCAGACCATGATTTATCTCATTACCGGCGCAACTGGAAATATTGGATCTCTCGTTGTCGAACGACTTATCGGTCGCGGCGACCGGCCGCGCGTTTTCGTGCGCGACCGGAAGAAGGCGCAGGCACGTTACGGTGACAGCGTCGATATCTTCACCGGCGATCTCGGGGATACAGCCACTCTAAAGCTAGCGCTCGCAGGAGCCGATGCTCTCCTGCTCATCACTTCCGGATACGAATTGGCTGTGCAGGATGAAAGGATCGCGAAGGCCGCAAAGACAGCGGGCGTCATACATCTCGTCAAGCTCTCGTCCTACGATGCACGCGAACACAATGTGGGGACGGGAGTGTGGCACGCGCAAGGGGAATCCGCGATTCGCGCAAGCGGAATCTCATTTACGTTCGTGCAGCCGTCCGGATTCATGTCCAACGCTCTCTTCTGGGCGAGCTCCATCAAGGCCGAAGGCGTTGTGCGTACAGCCACAGGCGACGGCAGAATCCCCTTTATTCATCCCCAGGACATCGCCGATGTGGCGATTGAGGCATTAACGTCTGAGGCGTACCGCGGGAAGTCGTTGCCCATCACTGGCCCTGAGGCGTTAAGCTACGCCCAGATGGCCGCGAAGATCGGTGCTGCCATCGGCAAACCGATCCGGTCTCAATCCATCACTGAGGAAGATGTACGCCAGCAGCAAGTTTCGTGGGGCGCACCCGCACCGCTGGTCGAGGCCCGCCTCTCGATCTTTCGTGCGATCCGGGAGGGACGGCTTGCCAACGTCACGGACACGGTCGAACGCGTCCTTGGACGAAAGCCCATCACGTTCGATCAGTGGGTGAGCGAAAACAGAGACGCATTCTGCTGAGGTGGACGCCAGATGTTCCGCGACAATTGATTGCTGATTTGCCGCGGAGTCCGCAATGAGGACAGTCGCATAACAAAAACGGCCCTGTAATTTGCTCAGAGTGTCTACGAATGTCATCCTTAAGGGATGAAGCAAAAAAGACTATTGTGCGTAACCATGGGACTGCTGTTGGCCTGTTATGCGGCGGTCACTGCACAGGAATTAGGGTATTGGCGTGCAGAGAGTTCCACAGCGCGGTCGATTACAGGCGATGTCGGATTGTCTGAGACAAAGATAACAATCAACTTTTCCAACTTTTCAATCGTTCGCGCACGTGATCTCGAGCCGGCAGAGGTAAGCTCGGTTTTCGATGTAGACAGTAACTCCACGGATAAGGGCCACCTCTACAAATTGAATATACCTGCCTCGAAAAAGTTCATGCATAAGAACACCCTATGCGGAGCGGAAGATACGCAGTGGATGGCAGCCTACGTTGAAGGTCACTCACTGCACCTCGCCTTTTTTTCTGGACAAAAAGCCCCTGTCTTCACGATGGATGCGATTTCGCATTCCACTAACCTGTGCGGCACACATACCTACATACGTTGATCCGGTGTTTGTGCCACAACACCGGACTCAATATCCCATCTTTTCCGGCTAAACTTGGAATGCTCAGAACGAGCCCCGCCCTGTACGAACCGATCGGTAAACACAAGCCCACTTCACAGGACTAGCCAATTTGTCTCACCTCCATTCGTTCTGGAGATTTGTAGCCGTACCAGATGGGTATGATTCTGCGCGCCGGGTATTCGTACCGTAGTCGTAGAATGTCTTGAACTGCTATGAAACTCCCGGCCGTATTTCTCGTAATGTTTGCGTTAGCGCCAGATATTCCGCGAACGTGGGAGAAAACTGCTGTCGAGACGATGGAATTACCTCTTGCGAACAGACAAATTCTTGTCATTCATATCGATGAAGCTGCCTACTATCGAATTCCTGAGCGAGTCATATATAAGTCTTACCCGGTCTATGCTCCGGGCCGCGAGCCGGCAGGATACATGGAATGGCTTAAGACGGTCGAGCCGCAGGCCGCTTTCGACGAATCCGACTTGAGCACACAAAACCAGTGGATAGCGGCGGGGGAAATTGTATTTAACGCTCCGACGTCTCTTCATCCTGTTTTCTTTACCGCACAAGATCTGCGCGATCCCAATTTCTTCAACGAGACCGGTATGCCAGTTGCAAAGGATGGGACAGTTCCCTTCGCCCGATGGGTGGTGAGGCAGAAGGGTGTAGTCGAACTCGGTTCAATGAGTTGTGCCACTTGTCATACACGCGTTCTTGAAGACGGAACAGATGTCCCGGGAGCGCAGGGGAACAATCCCAACGATCGCGAAGGGGCCAGGCTGATGCGGAAATCAGCCGAGATGCTCGGCCGGGAGAAGGTACTGGCGCAAGTGCGGAGTTTCGCGCGGCAGTTCGAATTGCCTTGGCAGCCCGATGATATCAATCGGCTTGTGAGTTCGATGAACCTCGATCAATTGATTGGCGCAGGCGAAGCGATCCCTCCCGGAGTCACAGCGCGGGCAAATACCAGCATTTTGATGCCTCCGCAAATCCCGGATTTAATCGGCGTACATGATCGCCGATTCCTCGATCACACCGGCCTCGTTCGTCATCGGGATATCGGCGATTTGATGCGATACAGTTCGCTCGCCCAGGATGTATTTTCGGCGGACCGTTACCAGTCTGCCGAAAATACGAATTCATCTTCTCCTGTTGCCCGTTATAGTGACCCGCAGCTTTATGCGCTGGCTTTGTATCTTTACTCGCTCAGGCCGCCCCCCAATCCGAATCATTTCGATGCCTCCGCCGCACGGGGAAAAGTTCTGTTTTCAAAGCTGAAGTGCGCCACTTGCCATACCCCGCCGCTTTACACCAATAACAAACTCGTAGCAGTCGATGGTTTTAAACCGCCGGTAGGCGATGCTGACGTTATCCCTGTCCCCATTGGCGTTGACCCGCGATACACGCTACAGACGCATAAAGGCACTGGTTATTACAAGGTGCCATCTCTCAAGGGTGTCTGGTATCGCGGCCCCTTCGGTCATAACGGTTCGGCGGCAACGCTCGAAGACTGGTTTAACCCAGATCGGCTTAATCCCGGATACGTGCCCACAGGCTTTAAAGGGTACGACGGAAAAACGCGTTCGATTCCAGGGCATCTCTTCGGTCTTCAACTGTCGCCATCGGAACGCAGAGATTTGATCGCTTTTCTCAAAACATTATGAGTCGCACGAAATCTCGCCACTCATTCGAGGTGGCGATGTCTAGCTATGAGTGATTTGTAGGTTGGTACTCAAAGCTTTGTGACTCAGGAAGCATCGTCGTCTGTCTCGCTATCTTCGGAATCTATCTCGCCGGTCGGGTCTCGCTGTAAAAAGAGCGGCTCTCCAGTGCGCGTAATAAACAGCGATGCAACTCGTGGGTTGAACGGTTCTGCGGCTGGATCTTGCTGGGGCCCGGACAAACTGCCATTGTAGTACCCCTCATACACTGAATCCGGGACGCGAGAAACCATGTCCTCTTTCGCTCCGCCCAGTGCGAGCAGGGGCGTCTCCTTTAACGCTCCCAAAACACGGATGACATGGCTTCCTCTGGCAGCCAGTAAAATACCACCTTCGCGGATTTCAATAACACTGGTGATGTGATTTGGCATTATGGCATCATTAACAACAATAATAGAAAGGCCCTCAATGCAAGTTTCTTCTCGCTGGACAGGTCGCGTGTTACCGGCATATATCGCGGGTCTTCTTCGTCCCAATTTATGGATTTCAAAATGGCCGCTGCATTAGCCTTGACGACCGTGGGATCACCAATATCCATTCTCGCTTTCATGAACGGGTAGACTTGTGCATATTGCGCCAGAATTGGCATGATCGTGGCTACATCAAGAGACTTGGGCCTAAACGGATCATAAACCTTGATGATGAGCGTTCCTTCCAGAAACGACGCTGCGGGGCCGCCGGAGAAATAGCCGACTTGATATAGCTGTCCATCCACTGCGCCGCGGGGGTTTCCTGGGTCGGCAGCGGTAATGGAGAAGCCTGTCCCTGCGGTAACACTGGATGGAAAAGATATACCTGAGGGAGGGGTCCCTGAAATCAGCTTGAGGTCCAGCTTGCGCCCCGAGGTCGCTACTCCAAATTCCGTCGCCACTAACGTTACGCTCTGGCTGTCTCCAGAATTGAGACGGAATGCGATCTCGGTGGCGTCTATATACAATCCTTTGGGCCGTTCATTCATGATCACAGCGGTGGAAGGGCTGCTTACCCGTAGGCCTAACGGGTTCTTCTTGAGCAGCGAAACCTGCTTGTCGGTGAGCTTAATATCTTCGATACCTGCGGTTTGCTCGTAATGACCTTTGGAATAGTCCAGCGTGCCCAACACCTCCGGCTTGGCCGACGGCAGAAGGATCACCGCTTCCATGGTCCCGAAATTATTGCGCGCGCCGCCAGGAGACACCTCTGGAATGCAGTTTCCAAGGTCGATTGTCAGCTTCTTCTTTCCCGGGTTTAACTTGAACGGCGCCTTGCCGAATGCGCGGCTGCCAGCGTCCTCCATCCTGCGCGCCTGCAGGAAGTGGACTCCTAGATCCATACCGGAAGTCTCATCCCCGTCAGCCGATCCAAATGGACCGATCGTGCCGACAATTCTGCCTTGGTTGAATGTCGGGGAACCTTGGGTCGCGTCGTATCCATAGACGACAAATTTAATGGCGATTGCCGATGCCTTACTAAGTGCGGTAAGGATCGGTGAGCCGGAAGCCGATTGGAACGTCAGCTCTTTAAAAACGGACTGATATACACCTGAGGCTCCCGCTAGACGAAGGTTTCCAGGAAGGTTAAGAACGCGGGCGAGCCAGAGGTCGCGCAGCGTTGCAGTCTGCAGTTTGCCTTTGAACTCCCCCCCGCCGCCTTTCAGCGAAACCTTGAACTGCGCTCCCCAAATTTGCGACGCCTGCTGATAATCAGGGTCGATATCCACCATTCTTCCGTACGCAGGATCATTTGTAGTTTCGACTTGACCACCGACCGCGGCGTCGGCAGGCGCTGCATTCCCATCGGGGCCGATCGCCGTTTTGACCGTGCAATCCTTGAGATAGAACCAGTGCATCCCCATTGGATTCCACATTGGTACGACCGTTGCGCCAGGGGGAAAGCTAGCCTTGCTATTGTTTTGTGTGGACGGATTACTGAAAAAGGAACCCGAAAAGTGAAGACGTGGAGTGTCCAGGTAGCTCATCGGGCTGTGGCCCCTATGGAATGAACGATGTCAGCGTGCAGGCCGATGTCCGAGCAACCGACCGTTGCAAAGGCCTTTGCCGAGCACCGTCCATCGCGAGCCAGCGAAAGATCGTTGACCGACACCGTGGACGAAACAACTGCGGAAAATGGAAGAAGACAAGCGAATAGCAGAAAAGAGGTCAGCACACTGTGCGGCCACCACGCCTTCGCATCGGCACTGTCGTCCCGCGAGGCGACAGCTGTGTCGCCGCCACTGTCGGTGTACCTTTCGGGAAACGCTTTCAGCATAAGGCGAAAGCTCTCTGGACCATCGGCTGGAGCGTCAATCGTCGCCCAGCCATCTTTGTCCGTTTTGCCGGTAATGGTCTGGCCATCGAAAATTGCATCGAAGTCGGCGTATGCCATCGCAGTGTTGTCCTCGTAGAGCAGCCTTATGGCTATAAGTCGGGACAAACGCTCGCAGGGCGATAGTGTCAATAGCCGCTGATAGAAGCGGCAGGCAAAGGTGTCTTCGGTATCAGCAAACTCCCTCGGCTTGTCGGGAAGCCGTTCACTCCGTCGTGTTTCGCCGTTCGACCAAAAGCGCTTCTTACAGCCAGCGATTCCCTCGCTGGTTCGCGGGCATGGCCACCGAGTCGGATCCACTCGGCTTCCCTTGCGGAAGATGAGGATTACGACCCGGCGGTTCGGTGCATTTGCCGCATCGCGAGCGGAGATACCTTTCGCATTACTCTTCTGCTTTGCTTTCTCGAACTTCGCTTCTTTCTTTTGAGAAAAAATCAGGAGGGGATTGAACTCACTGCAGCCTTGAACATCTCCCTTATTTCCAGAGTCCGCCCCCTGCGCCAGGAAGTCTTTTTTGGTGAGTAAGAGGTCGGAGGGGCACAATTTCTGCATATACGAACGAAAAAGTGCAGAATCGGCGGTGCCTTGAGGCAGGCCGGTGAACGCTTCCATCGTTTGCCGTTGGTCCTTACCCCAATGTTCAGTGCTCGATATCTGTTGCCAGATACCTACCGCCGTCCCCGGCTCACTATTGAAGATCAGTAGCGCATACACCGCCATGGCTCTTCTTCCGCTGAGTGCCTTGTTGTAATCGTCACTACCCACAGGATCGGCATGACCAAAGACGGAGAGCGGGCATGCTGGATGATCTTTGACGAGCTTTGACAAGTGCTTCAACTCGGTACGAATATCGGATGGGGTCGAAGCTGAATCGGCGGAAGAATCGACGTTAACAAACGAAGAATCGAATGCGAAACGGATGTCGTCGACGCGCCAGCAGGCGATTGGAATCAGCCTGAGAGTGAGGGTATTGAGTTGGTCTGTCGTAGTGGTGCCGACGAGGAACTGAAGTGGATCGGCGTCGGAATGTTCCCCGGCCACACCACCCTGAGAGGCATCGCGTATAGCGCCTTGGCGATTTCCACCCATGCAGGTCGCTCCGTCTCATTCATGCGTATTGATACTAGCTACCAGTGGTGCTCGAGTCGCGTTGCCACCGTTGCCGTGGATGCTGCGAAAAATCCTATCACGGGTTTCACTTTTGCAGCCAATAATCGTGGACTGTCGGGACAGTATTCAGCTGTTATTCCTTGCTCCGACGATACGGAGCTACCTTGTTCCGCGCTGCAGACATAGAATGAAAATTCCCTCGTCTTGCGAGGATGCTCGAAGAAGTTATTTTCGTTTCAGAGCTTCCAGTTCATCCAGAGTGCGCGGCCAGTCCTTTCCGAGCAACCGGGAAAGACTGCGGTCCGCTAAGACCTTACCGCCTGTCTGACATTGGGCACAGTAATTCGTTTCATTGTCGGCGTAGCGAATACGCTGTACCGGTTGACCGCAGCGTGGGCATGGCTGTCCGAAGCGTCCATGAACAGCCATGTCTTTGCGAAATGCTGTGACCTTCTCTGGAAAATCCTTACTCGCTTCTGAGCTAAGCCGGTCGATCCAGAGCTGTAACGTCTCTCGAGTCGAGTGGAACAGCCGCTCCCACTCCTCTTGCGTCAGTTTATGTGTCTGCACGATCGGCGAGAGCCGGGCTGCGTGCAGAATCTCATCCGAATAAGCATTGCCGATCCCGCTCACAATGCGTGGATCGGTAAGTGCCCGTTTTAAAGTCCGATTCTCCGCCGTAAGTGCCCCACGAAAACCTTGGAGATCGACGTTAAAGACATCGACACCGCCGGGATCGATCGCTTGCATCTCTTCTTCGTTGCTGAACAAATGGAGCGAAGCGCGACGCTTGGCGCCAGCTTCAGTAAGAACAAGCGAACCCTGTGGAAAGTCGAAGGCTGCAAGATTATTCCGGCCACCGAGTTTTGCACCGACCGGCCGCCAGTGAAGACGTCCAGCAATCATCAAGTGCAGTACTACCCAGATGCCATTATCGAATTCGACGGCGATCCGTTTACCAATTCTGCGTAATGAACGGACCGCATGTCCTTCAATCATCTCAATAGAAGGATGAACTGTCCGCAGAAGGAAGGGACTCGCCAGGCGGACTTTTACCACCGGCTCGCCGACGATACGTGTTTCGAGTGCGCCGATGTATGCCACGATGTCGGGTAGCTCCGGCATAGGTACCAGCTTGCATGGCATGGGCTAACATTTGCAATCCTAAAAACTGGTTGTGTCGACCTTGGCTCGAACTACCCTTTTGACATCTCGATCAGTTGAAGGAAATTTTATATATCGATCGCATGTGTCATGCCGCTGGAACCTATTCAGTCTGGATTCGTAAATAGATAGCAGAGATAAACTACCGGATCGGAGAAAGTGGATGACTTATGACGTGGTGATTGCCGGCGGAGGTCCAGTCGGTCTGTTTCTCGCCTGTGAACTGGGTTTGGCGGGGGTATCGGTGCTCGTGCTGGAACGAATGGACGATCCGCATTCCCCTCTGAAGGAGAGCTGGATGGGAATGCGCGGCCTGAACCTTCCTTCTGTTGAGGCCTTTTATCGGCGCGGGATGTTGAAGGATGTGCGCAAGTCATCGCTGGCCTGGATGGACACGATTGAAAAGCCGGGCATGAAACTGGATCCTCCGCCAACACCCGGCACCACATCATCTGGGCCGCGCTTTGCGGGTCACTTCGCGGGGATCATGCTCCAGGCGAACAAGATCGACCTCTCCGATCAAAAGTATCTTGTGCCAGGTCCTGGCACTACTGGCGGCCTGGTGAGCCTTGAAGGGATTGAGCTGCTGCTGGCGGAACGCGCAGAAAAGTTAGGCGTTGCTATAAAACGCGGCATTGCGGTCACAGATTTCACCCAGACGGAAGACTCTATAACGGTTCACACAGGCGACAAATCCTTTCAAGCGAAATGGCTGGTCGGTTGTGATGGTGGGAGAAGTACAGTGCGAAAGGTGGCTGAGTTTGAGTTTGCAGGCACCGATCCAGAATTCACCGGGTACACCGCTTCCGTCGAGATCGCCGATCCAGAAAAGTTGCGCCCTGGTTTCAACCTGACAAAGACGGGCATGTACATCTGTGGCCCCGGTCCAGGCCGGATTGGAATGGTTGACTTCGACGACGCCTCATTCGATCGCGCACAGACGATTACGCTCGAATCCCTGCAGGCAGTTCTTCAGCGAGTTTCCGGCACTGACGTGACGTTGAAGGCGGTTCATGTCGCTTCGACGTTTACCGATCGTGCGCGTCAGGCCACCAAATATCGCAAAGGTCGCGTGCTTCTGGCAGGTGATGCTGCACATATCCATTCTCCCCTTGGAGGACAGGGGCTTAATACCGGACTTGGCGATGCAATGAATCTTGGTTGGAAGCTCGCTGCGACCATCAAAGGCTGGGCTCCTGACGGTTTGCTCGATACCTACACCAAGGAGCGTCATCCTGCAGGAGCCTGGGCTTTGGATTGGACACGTGCCCAGGTGGCCATCATGAGACCGGACCCGCACGCTCATGCGATAGCGAACGTTATCCGTGATCTCATTAATACACGCGAGGGAACATCTTATTTTGTTGAGAAAATATCCGGCGTCTCGTTGCGTTACGATCTTCCCGGAGATCATCCACTCATCGGACGCAGCGTTCCCGACTTCGAATTTGAGGATGGCACACGGCTCGGGATTCTTCTTGAGGATGGAATAGGCCTGCTGCTCGATCTTTCAGGCAAAGAAGAACTGGCCTCGCTGAAAGATAACTGGACAGGGCGAATGAAGTATGTGGCAGCCGCAGCGAAAGACGCGAAAGGCCTGGCTGCATTACTGGTGAGACCAGATGGCTTTGTTGTCTGGGCCACGGATGCGAACGCAGAGCCGGATTGGATCGCACTTGAAGAAACGCTGTCGCGATGGTTCGGGAAACCACTCCTCACTCCGGCATCCACAATCGATAACGCCAATATCGTTTAGGTTCTCACAAGGTCCACGAAGCGCAGGCATGAGAATGTTCTGCCGATTCCGGGAGCCGTTTTGAAATCCTGAAGCAGATCGTGGCCGCTGATTCTCCATTGAGAAAGCGGGGAAGTATATCCGCGAAAAACAGCGGCCACTACTGGACAATCAGTGCGCGTTGCCCTGCTAGGTAGGTAATGGTTAAGAGGCTTTCTGCAGGGCTTCCGGCAACCACTTCTTGGCCTCTGCCGACTTCATCCAGTCTCCGGCCACTTGTTTCGTGGTGATGTTGAGACGGTTCCAGACATTAATCAGGGCAATATCGAGAACCAGTACAGCCAGCGCCTGCTCGTCATAGTGCCGCGCTGCCTCATTCCATACCTCGTCGGGTACTGGATCTGCCCGGTCGCTGAGCCGGGTTGCCGCTTCAGTGAGTGCCAGAGCCGCCCGTTCCGCATCGGTGAAGTAAGGGGCATCCCGCCACGCCGCGACCGCGAAAAGACGCTCGTCCGTCTCTCCCTCGTTCCTGCTCATGCGGGCGTGCATATCGAGGCATACACTGCATCCATTGATCTGGCTCGCACGCAGATGCATGAGACCGAGCGTCTTTGAAGGGACCGCTCCTTTCTTGGTTGCGGCTCCAAGAGCCATCAGGGCTTGCATTGCATCAGGAACGACTATCGCGGGGTTCTGCATTCTTGCTTGCATTGTGTTCTCCTTTGTCGCTATTGCCTGGATTTCAGGCGCAATCTTGACGGATATCCCAAAAGCCGATCTCCTTGTCACATCGACTCGGTTTCGCCCGTCACTACCATGACGGAACATGTCGAAGGAATGTGACGAATGATCGAGAAGGATTGGCTGGCACAACAGTTCGAGGAAAATAGAGGACACCTGCGAGGGGTCGCATACCGGATGCTTGGCTCTTTGAGCGAAGCAGAGGACGCCGTGCAGGAGTCATGGCTTCGGCTCAGTCGCTCAGACTCAGCCAGTATCGATAATCTCGGTGGATGGCTGACGACAGTAGTCGGTCGAGTGTGTCTCGATATGCTGCGCTCCCGAAACTCGCGCCGCGAAGACTCACTCAATGATCAGAAGTCTGAGCCGGTCACCTCAAATAAAGATAAGTTTGATCCCGAACAGGAGGCTCTGCTGGCCGACTCCGTCGGACTTGCGCTGCTTGTTGTGCTTGACAGGCTCAATCCTGCCGAACGTCTCGCTTTTGTCCTGCATGATCTCTTCGATCTATCCTTTGACGAGATTGCCCAGATCGTCGGACGTACGCCCGCAGCGACGAGACAACTCGCGAGTCGGGCCCGTCGCCAGGTTCGTGGCGTAGCTACTGCGCCTGAAGCCGATCTTGCTCAGCAGCGAGAGGTTGTTACTAATTTTTTGGCGGCCTTACGAAAGGGGGATTTCGAGGGGCTTGTCGCAGTGCTCGATCCGGACTTGGTGGTCCGCATCGACAAGAGCGCTTTGCCATCTGGCGCACCGGCCGAGGTACATGGCGCACGGAACTGGGCCGGGCAGGCGATTACGTTCTCGCGAAATGCTCGGTTTGTCCAACCTGCCCTTGTAGACGGAGCGGTGGGCATCGTTCTTGCGCCGCAGGGACGATTGTTACGGGCACTACGATTCACAATTACAAATGGCAAGATTGCCAGGATCGATATCGTAGCCGATCCCGAGCGCCTCCATCAGTTAGACTTGGCCGTTCTGGACAATCCACTGCCTGGTTGAGGGCCGGATGCGCGGATGCTTCGTCGAGTAACCCGAAAAATGGACATCGTGCTGATCATATCTCAGCGCGATGCCCTTCCGTTATGAGGCCAACGATCTGCCGGTCTACGGGGACTTCTACCTGTTTTCGATCCGAAAGCTACGCGTCTCAGTTCCCTCGATCGTTTTTGGGCTATTCTTTCCTCAAATCAATCTAGGAAGATTCGCCGATTCGGGCAACAGAAGCTTGGAGGTGATCATGTGGCAGCCGATGGGTCCATTCAACCCTCTAGCCGGGCCGACCTCGAAGCGGTCTCCACATAGAGAGGGAGCCGCGCAACATTTTGTAGGCTGTTCTCCCTCAGCACTGTATCGAACACTGCTGATTTTGCTCTCTGTCGGATCGCTCACGGTTGCGGGTTGCAGCCGAAAGCAGACTCCCATCACGCCGGAGCAGGCACCCAAAGAGGAAGCCTCGGATCTTCTGGTTCCAAGTGAAAATACCGCGACGGCTGGCTCAAACCATGGTGCATTGGTGTTGCCCACAGCCTTTGGAAAGCGCACAGGCGATCTGGACGAGATGGTAAAGCAGCGCAGCATTCGTGCGCTGGTCATCGTCAATCCAATTGGATTCTTCTATCGAGCTGGACGGCCACAAGGAGCCCAGTATGAAGCTCTCCAGGAGTTCGAGAAGTTCGTCAACCAAAAAGTGAAGGCCGGCAAGTTGCCTGTGAAGGTCGTCTTCCTTCCGATGCGGCCCGACCAGCTTGAGGCCGCCCTGACTCAGGGACTGGGCGACATCATTGCACAGGGAATCGTAATCACGCCGGAGCGTGAGCAGCGGGCTGCTTTTTCCATCCCCATTCAGAAAGATGTTTCGCAGGTTGTGGTAACTGGTTCGGCATTGGCCAGTGTATCTAGTTTCGATGATCTTGCAGGCAAGGCAATCTACGTCAATCCACTCACCGTTTACTATGACAACCTCAAGAAAGTGAGCGAGGCACAACAGAAAGCTGGCAAACAGCCGCTGATGATTAAGGCTGCTGACAATAACCTGTTTGACGATGATCTAATCGAAATGGTCAACGCGGGTTTGATTCCGGCAACGGTGACACGCAGTGGAAGAGCCAATCTGTGGGCGCAGGTACTGCCAAATATCAAACCTCATCCCGAGTTGGTGGTGGCCAGCGGAAACGACATAGGCTGGGTGATGCGTAAGAATAATCCACAGCTGAAGCAGCTGGTCGATGAGTTTGTTGAGACCCACGCGGTGGGAACATCCTTCGGCAATACGCTCCTGCGCCGCTACCTGCAGAACACGAAGTGGATCAAAAACTCAACTTCAGCCGAAGAGATACAGAAGTTCAATGCTTATGTCGAATTCTTCAAGAAGTACGCCGCTGAATATAACTTTGATTACCTCATGCTGGCAGCACAGGGCTATCAGGAGTCGCTGCTCGATCAGAGCAAGAAGAGTCACGTCGGCGCCATGGGAATCATGCAGGTCATGCCGAGACTTGCGGCTGCCAATCCTATCGACGTTCCAAATGTCGGCACAGCAGACGGAAACATTCACGCGGGAACAAAGATGCTACGCAACATTGCAGATACTTATTTTAATGATCCCGGAATTGATCCACTGAACAAAACACTCTTCACATTCGCCAGCTACAACGCTGGGCCCAATCGGATTGTGTATCTTCGCAAGAAAGCACAGGATGACGGGCTTGATCCGGACAAGTGGTTTGGCAATGTCGAACTGGAAGTAGCTAAGGATGTCGGGCAGGAAACCGTTACTTATGTCAGCAATATCTATAAGTATTACGTCGCCTACAAGTTGACTTTGGAAGAAAAGCAACAAAAAACCAATGTACCGGCAAGCAAGTAATCAGCTGAGGATGTTTTCCTGGAGTGGGGTTTAATGCTGATTCCGGAGCCCACAACCGTAAACTGTTTAGATTGTTTTGGTTGCGGGAGCTGGATTTGAACCGGCGATCTTTGGGTTATGAGTGTAACAAAGATTGGTAATTCAACAACTTACAAGGGACGGATGACGCCCTATATCCTTGTAAGGAACCCTCGGGAACTCTTAATGTCCCCAAGTTGTTCCTTCGTTTTTCGTGATGAAACGAAGCGATAAGGTTAGCTCTATATATAAGGAAACTTTTCCTAGCCTTTATGCCCAGGAGTTTGCTAGTTGACGCGCATGCGCCATTACCACCAGCGCGTCGAATTCCTGTACCAGTATTCTTCGTTTCGGGTTCACAGCTAGAACCGCGGATCACTTGCGAGAAGCCGACTTTGCGTTACTAATCCATTTGCCGTCTAATCTATTGACCAAGTTGGCGGTCACTCGGGCAAAGTCGGTCAAGCGTTGAGCCGTAGGACCCACCTCACCCCGGGTGCGATAATCTCGGTAACGAATTCTCCTGGAACGTATGAAGCGCCACGTGCTCATGTACGGGTTGATCGGTGGAATCCTGATTGCACTGCTCAGGTGGACCGAGTATCAGTTCCTGGTAGTCGAACATTCGATCGAAATCTACGGCGGACTGATCGCGGCGACCTTTGCCCTTCTTGGCATCTGGCTTGGCCTCAAGCTAACCGGAAAACGGCAGACAATTGTTGTGAAGGAGATCCCTGTCCTTGGCGGGGGACCGTTCATCCCGGACGAAAGAAAACGCGAGGACCTCCATATCACTCGCCGCGAGCTTGAGATCCTTGAACTAATAGCCCGAGGTCTGAGCAACCGCGAGATCGCCGACAAGCTTTTTGTGAGCGAGAACACGGTTAAGACCCATTCCAGCCGTGTTTTCGACAAACTGGGGGCTAGACGAAGGACGCAAGCGGTGCAGCTCGGCAAGCAATTCGGCCTTCTCCCCTGATCTACTCGTGCATAAGCACTACTCGCGCTAAAACTACTCCACCAAACGAATGATTTTTCTCTCCGCTGCCAGAATCACCCGAAAGGATGACGACAAAGACCCCGCCTGATGCGGTATGTTGAGCCGCTCAACAAGGAGCGAAAACATGAAGTCCATGAAGGAGCGAACATGAAGTCTATAAATTGGACGAAGGTTCTTGTAGGTGTCCTGTCGATCGGCTTGCTTTCGAGCACTGTGGCAATTCAAGCAGTGGCTCAGGAACTTCCTAAGGTCTACGATGCCTCTATGCCCCGCGAGCAGCAGATCGCACTAGCCGAGAGTGCAGCCCCGGCCGAGGTATCGAGTAAGGCCACGGTTTATGTTCTGGGCTCCAAAGGCTACGAGAAAGCGCGCGAAGGCACCAACGGCTTCAGCTGCGTTGTTAGCCGGCATTTCGTAAAGCCCACAGAAACGACGATTGAGCCGCAGTGCTTCGACGCCGAAGGCAGCCGCACTCTCCTGCCTGTCTACCTGCACGGTGAAGAGCTGCGCACAAACGGCAAGTCCGAGGCCGAGATCAAGGCAGACGTTGCCAGCGGATATAAGGAAGGCCGCTACCAGTATCCCAGCAAACCGGGATTCCTCTACATGATGTCGAGCCAGAACCGCCTGAGCGCCATCCCTGACCACGGCACTGGCATTTTCCCCCCGCACTTGATGTTTTATGCGCCGAACATGACCACCAAAGACATCGGGTTCGACGCCCAACCGAAGCTCGATTATCTGGGGATGACGCACCCCGGAGCGGGGGATAACCTTATCGTGGTAATCCCAATGGCATCGACGCCGCCCGCTAGTTCGTCTGGTCGCTGAGATCGTATGTGCATGAGGCTGGCGTCATACGTGGAAAAGGTCAATATCAGATAAAAGACATTACGAGAATATGAGAAAGATCATAGTCACCTTCGGGCTGATTTCTGGCGCTATTTCTTCGCTGGTGATGATTGCGCTGGTGACGTTCGGCAACAGGATTGGCTTCGACCGGGGCGCGGTCATCGGCAACGCGTCCATTGTGCTCTCGTTCTTGATGGTGTTTTTCGGCATCCAAACCTACCGCGACAACATTGGCAATGGCCAGATTACCTTCTTGAAGGCTTTTGCCGTCGGCCTCTCCATTACTCTGATTTCATGCATCTTCTATGTCGTGACGTGGGAAATTCTCTACTACAACTTCCTGCCTGGTTTCTGGGACAAATATGGCGCTCATTTGGTTGAGAAGCTCACGGCCTCGGGCGCGAGCCCGGCAGCCGTCGAGGCAAAACTTCAGCAGGTGAGAAAATACAAAGAGCTGTACAAAAACCCACTCTTCAACGCAGCTCTGACGTTCATTGATCCCTTTCCGATTGGGCTCGTCATCACGCTCATCTCCGCGTTGGTCCTGCGGCGAAGGCCGCAATCGCAACCCGAACAATCGCCTTGGCCGGCATCCTGAAGCCGTTCCGGGCCGCCTCCATCCTAGGCCCTCGCTCAGTTGAACGAACTTGGTGAACTACAGTGGGAACGCGATACTGCGCAGGATGAAGTCGCCACAGCTTCACGCGAGCTTCGCCGAGAGCTTGCAACCCTTACCAAGTTCGTAACTGAACAAGAAGAAGGACGGGAGATGCCGTTAGGTCGATACTTGGCAGGGTTGGCAGCTGAGCCCGCAGAAGACTTGTGGGCAATTGTTTAACCGCTGCGGCCAACGCACGAGACCAATGCTGATGCAGTCATACTTGATCAAATTCTGGCGGCTGTCGACCGCGTAGCCGCACAAGACGCGGCGTCACAACTTGCTCGCCAAGAGCGCCAGCGCAACATCGCCGAACGCGACAAACTCAATGAATTCCGCTTATTGCCCGAACCGTCAACTGTCGATATCAGGGCAGCACACTCATTGAGCTCAATTCTGATTAGTCCTGATAAATGCGCTTCGGTTTACCAAGGCTCTCAATGAGCGATAAATTGCTAATGCGCTCATTGAGCCTTGATTCGACAATTTGAGATCGACGAGATTTCTACGGATCAAAACCCGGGAGTAATGGAGATCAACTTCTTAGACGGACGCATGCAGATCGGTAGAGCGAAGCACAATAGCGCTCATTCGAGGAATGGCGACGGCTCCATCGCGAATCTCCTCTTTGGTCCCCGCTTTCCATCGCCCGTCTGGATCCACCGCAGAATCGCCGAACGTAATTCCAGTCTTACTCGCTGCGGATGGAGCAATAAGCCGGAGAGTAGTGACTGTGTTCATCCCTAGTTCTCTTATCGAAAGATGCGCATCCTGCAAACTGTCTTTGTTCACAATGACAACCGAGCGTGGCTTGCCACCTGTTCCCAGAACATAAGTTGTCATGTTTATGCCACGGTTGTCGTTCTGCGTCTGTCCTATTGACATTCTATAAGGGAAGTGTAAACTTCCTATAGTCAGTCAATAGGAGTATTCATGCCCGCTCCGCAATCCGATCTGCTGCAAGGTACCCTCGATGTCTTGATTCTTAAGGCCCTCGCACTCCAGGAGCTGCATGGCATGGGTATATCCCGCCGAATCTCGCAGATGACCAATGAAGCCTTCGATGTGAAGGCAGGTTCTTTGTTTCCTGCCCTCCACCGTCTGGAACAGGCTGGCTGGCTCAAATCCACCTGGGGAGAGTCGGAGACCAATCGGCGCGCAAAGTTCTATTCGTTGACGAAAGCTGGTACAAAGCAACTTCAGGCCGAGACTGAACGATGGGAACGGATATCGCTCGCCATGGGAGCGGCCCTGGGAATAAGCTAGGAGGTTTCCTTGATCAATCGACTGCGTGCCCTCTGGAAAAACCTGTTCCACAGGGATCAACTCAATCATGATCTGGATGAGGAACTTCGCGCCTATGTGGAGTTGGTCTCGGCAGAAAAGATGAGATCAGGGATGTCGCCCGAGGAAGCATATCGCGCAGCCCGCCGTGAAATGGGAGGAGTCGATCAGGTGAGGCAACGCGTGCGTGACATCCGTGCCGGTGCATTGCTGGAGAAGCTCGCGCAGGACATTCGCTATGGCATGCGAACACTGGCGCAGGATCCTGCTTTCTCTCTCGTCGCGGTATCAACGCTGGCGCTTGGCATTGGCGCAAATGCGGCGATCTTTTCCGTTGTCGATGCAGTTTTGCTGCAGCCGCTGCCATATGTCCATCCTGGCCAGCTCCTCAGCATATCGGAGAACGAGCCCAAAGCAGGAATCTCGGATGCAGGTGTTTCCTGGCCTGCATTCACTGTTTTGCGCGATCACAACCGCTCGTTCAGCGGCATCGCCGGACTGGCAACCCATGCCCTCACCCTCACCGGCTGGGGAGAGCCGGCGGATGTGAGCACGGTGGCGGTGACACCGGACTTCTTCTCGCTCTTCGGGACGCAGCCACTTCTGGGCCGCGCCCTTCTTCCGGAGGACGGCAAAGAGGGCGCAGCGCCGGTCGTCGTCATCAGTGAAAATCTGTGGCGCAGCCAATTTGGGGCCGAAAGTGACATAGTGGGTCACTCGATCTCGCTCGATCATCGCAGCTTCACGGTCACAGGTGTGATGCCGGCCAGCTTTCAGACTCCGTTTGTTGGGCAGGTCGATCAGATCTGGATCCCTCTGGTACAGGATCCGCTGTTCAGTGGCTGGAGGATGCGGCCGCCCCAGGCACACTGGCTGCCAGCAATCGCGCGACTGCAGTCCGGCGTTTCCATTGCGCAGGCGCAGACGGAATTAAAGACAATCGGCGCCGGTCTGGCGCTTCAGTTTCCTGCGGAAAGCGGCTGGCAGCCGAGCATCAAGTCACTGCAGCAGGAGATCGTTGGGGATGTGAAGACGCCACTGCTCATGCTGTTCTGCGCGGTGAGTCTCTTGCTTTTGATCGCGTGCGTCAATATCGCCAATCTGCTTTTGTCGCGCGCTACATCGCGGTCGAAGGAAATCGCTGTGCGCATTGCGTTGGGGGCGAGCCGACAACGCATTGCCAGTCAACTGCTGGTGGAAAGCGTTCTTTTGGGACTGTTGGGCGGCATTGCGGGAATGCTCCTGGCCTGGGGAAGCGTCTCTGCATTCGCTTCTACTGTGCCTCCGGGACTGCCGCAGTTTCATCCCATCCGCGTGGACGGCTCGGTTCTCGGATTTGCGCTTGTGTTATCGCTGGCGGCCAGCCTGGTCTTCGGCTTGGCGCCCATGCTCTTCACAGCTCGCTCCGACCCGCAGGCCAATCTTCGCGAGAGCTCACGCGCGGGAGAACCCAGAAGCGCGCAGCATACGCGCAACTTTCTGGCGGCTGTGGAGGTGGCGGTGGCCATGGTGCTACTCGCCGGCGCGGGATTGCTGTTGCGCAGCTTTGCCCATTTGTTGTCGGTGAACCCCGGGTTCGAGACGGAGCATCTGGTCAAGGCGGAAATCTCGCTGCCGCGCTATCAATATGCGAAGCCGGAGCAGTGGATCGCATTTACGGACGAACTGATGACGCGCCTCCAGACTCAGCGCCGATTGGACAAATCGGCTCTTGCCGTTCCGCTACCGATACTGGACAACTTCATCAACCTGCCTTTCACCATTGCCGGCAACCCACCGCTACCTCAGGGCAAAGCGGACACTGCGGATTATGCATCCGCCAGCCCGCAATATTTTCAGGTGATTGGGATATCTCTGATCCGCGGCCGGCTTTTTTCTGTGGATGACTCAGCGATGACGCGGCCGGTGGCGCTGATCAGCGGGGCGTTGGCCCGCCGGTATTTTCCCAACGAGAATCCGCTGGGCCGACACCTCGTTTTCGGATTTCCACCCAATGGCAATGTTACGCGGGAGATTGTCGGAGTAGTGTCCGACATCCACGACGTTTCTCTCACAAAGGACCCGGGACCGATGATGTATGTCCCGTTCGCGCAAGAGCCTTTTTGGGGAGCCGAGATCGTTGTCGGCGGCGGTTTGAGTACCGCAGACGTCGCGGCTGCCATTCGGGCGGAGACACACAACATCGATCCTGGCGTTCCGGTGACAAACATCGAAACGCTGCCCCAAGCGATGCACGCGTCCGTGGCCGAGCCCCGATTTCGGACTCTGCTTCTGGCGATCTTCGGCGCGATTGCTCTCCTGCTCGCCACTGTGGGGATTTACGGCGTAATATCGTTTTCCGTCACACGCCGCACGCGAGAAATCGGCGTGCGCATGGCGCTGGGAGCGACGCCCGCGGACCTTCGCCGCCTGGTCCTTGGGGAGTCGGTGAAGCTGGCGCTTTTCGGCTTGACAGCAGGCATTCCTGCAGCTCTTGTCTTAGCCCACTTTATGTCCACTCTGCTCTTCGCCGTGACTCCGGCCGATCCGTTTACGTTCATCGGCGTCGCACTTCTTCTGACCATGGTGGCACTGGCGGCTGGATTCTTTCCGGCGCGCCGCGCATTGCGCGTCGATCCCATGGCAGCTTTGCGTTGCGAGTAGTTTCCATCTGATCACCTTGCGCCCACGATCTACGGAGGACATGTGCAAAGCTGTTCACATCAACGGAGGCGAGTTGGAGCAGATCCAATTCTTTCTCGGCCACGCCTCAGTTCTGACCACTGAACGCCACCTCGGATGCAAGGAAAAGTCTCCTTTTCAGTAGCCACAATTTTCAACTCTTGCCTCCAGGCCCTAGGACGAATATTCGGAGACTCGATGGTCTGAAAAATCATCGGCGCACTCAGGCTGCGAAAAGACGGGAACTCCTGATGTTCGCTATGGCTGAACCGTACGCGTGCATCAGTGTGTGTGTTCCAGCATGTTACCGATATCGATAACCACTACCGTGATGTCGTCCGCCTGCGCGCGGGCGCTCCCGTTCTCGGGCCATCCAAGCACCTTATCAAGCAAACGCTCAGCAAACTGCTCAGCCGGAAGATCTTGGTGGGTCGCAATGAACTTGCCAAACTGGGCCTCTCCGAATGCCTCGCCCCGAGCGTTCACTGCCTCCACCAGCCCGTCCGTGTAGAGCAACAGCCGGTCACCCGCTTCTAACGTGAATTCTGTTTGCGCATATTCCTCACATGGCCGCACGCCAAGCAACAATCCACTTTCACTCAACTCGAGCAAGGTTCGCATAGCGCGGCGCCAGAGCAGCAATGGCGGATGTCCCGCAGCGGAGTAGCACCCCATTCGCCTGGCTCGATCAAGAAACACATACACTGCCGTGGCGTATTGCCCCTGGGCTTGGCGACAGAGTGTGGAGTTCAACCCCGCGATGACCTTGCCAGGCTCCGCTCCAACATCCATGTGCGCAGACACCGCCACCTTAACCATCGAGGCCACCAGGGCTGCAGGTACCCCATGCCCAGTAACATCGGCCACCACGATTCCCAAGCAGCCTGGCCGAAATACCAGAAAATCGTAGAAATCTCCCGCTACTGCCGTCATAGGGGCATACCGGACAGCGATGTTGAAACTCCCCATCTCAGGGCTTGTGCGCGGCAGAATTGAGCTCTGAATTTGCGAAGCCGCACGCATCTCTTCGCCCAACGAAACGAGCAGCCTTTCATTCGCTAGAATCCTTCGCGTTGCCGCGTAACCGAGACAGCAAATCAGCACGAACAGCCCATATGGCTCAGTATCCGCCTGCCAGTCGAACAACCGTGTGCTCGCAATGCGATCGTGTGCGAATGTCAGAAAGAGAGCAAGCAATCCCAAAGACAAAACGCCTTGGTCTCGCACGTGCGGAGGCTTATATCCCATCAGACGCCCCAGCAGGAGAATCGCCGATAAGAGGAAAACAGTTCCGATGCCAGCTGTCGGGAGGAGGTCCGGGCGACGCTGAATCACGATGTTCGCGAATGCAATGGTGGCGAATACCACGTAGGCCCATATCAACCAGCGGACGGATGAACGCCAACCCTTGCCGTAGAAATCCTCGAAGAGCAGCAAGGCTGGAACGATAGTCGCAAACTCGACCAATCTACTGACGAAAGGCCAAAACCTCTGCGGTTCACCGAAGGCCATCTGGAATGGGATTGTGTTCGTGAGCAGTCGCAGGCCGTATGGGCCGGCGAATAACCCAAACCAGAGCAAGACTCTCTCGCCTGATTGCCACCGAGACAGCTGTACAACAACTGCAGCCACCCCAATCGCCGCAATGATGGAGCCAAGGATCACCAGCGGAAGATCCCCGCGTAGATTGGACCTCAATTGCTCTTCAGAAACGGCGACGAGGAGTGCATTGATCACAATGCGACCTAGCTAAACTTTCTCGCTGAACCTTTCGGCGCGCCTCGCGATCCTGAATCAGGGGAATAACAACTTGCTCTCGTTCACGCTGAGCGAGCATCTCGAAAGTATACCTGGACCGCCACGGGTAGGCTTGCCGGAAACGGATCCCAATCGACTGACTTGGATCATGATTACTAACGAACAACCACGCTTCGTTTGCCGATCCGATGGTCGACTCCCGAGTAGTCGGCAACCATTACCGGTGCGGTAGAGAGAACTCGAACCAAGTGCGGGACGGCCGCGAACGAAGCAGTATAAACATCTCCTGATGCGCAAGGGCACTCCAGATCGAAAACTATGGCTCCGCTTTTCCATCAGCAATCGGAAGCGGGTCCAACTGTCGCAACAATCGAGGAATGTCTGATGCGGGGCTGTAGGCATGGTGCAAATTAGCATACTGCCGACCATGTTCGAGATATGGGTTTCGTGACTGCGATGAGTTCAACCACGCTGCGCCACATCCATCCCGGAGCATCCAGGGTCTTCGAGCGGTTTCTATGCAACTCCGCAAACCACTGCCGACGAGTCCCAAAGGGGCACGGTGGTGGGCATGGTCCGTATTGCTTGGGTATTGGGGAGCAACGGAACAGAAAACTCGCTTAAGGATTCAGGTGACCTCGACCCTCGAATCGGACGGGCTCCGGAGCGGCCGTAACCGGCGTATGGCAACGATTCGCGACAGACTGGTGCCACATGACCGCAACTCAAAGGTTGGGGTCGATCAAATACTTGCTTTTGAGGGCTAATCTTCGCCCCGTTTGCTGGCTGTGGGTGAACAGGATCTCGACGGCGAGCCAAAGAGCAGCGTCTGCAGCCCGGGTTCCGATCGAACTTACCCATAACCCCCGTTTTTCGCTAATTCACCTCGCATGGGAACATGGAACGGGTATCTCGACATGAATGACAGTCCTGATGTTGAAGTTTGGGCCACAGCCATATCCACAAACAGTACAAACGGCAGACGAATCATCTTCCGTTATGTCAAGAAATTGAGACCGTCCTTCGATCGGTCTGTGCAGCCTGACCGGATCATCATCGTATGGAAGTACGTCTCGGAGAACGGCCAACCCAATCCAGACGAGCACAGCGATATGAACCACTTGGAAGACGCCTTGGAGAGGGTCCTCCAGGGAAGCCAGGTCGCGACCTTGGCGCTCGTGTCAACGGACGAGAATCTGCGTGAGTGGGCCTACTACGCACAGATGTATTCATCGAACGGCTCAATCTGGCCCTTGAAGACATGCCTCCATTTCCGATTGAAATTCATACAGCTCATGATCCAACGTGGAGTATGTATACGCGGTTCAGAAGTGATAATCCGAAGACCTAAGCTAAGGCACACAGCTCCTAGAAAGTCCGCTTTCAGTAGGTTCGAGATGAACTCGCTCTAAGCGCCGTTTTGGGCAGCCACATGACATCAGAGAGCAGGACGAGCGGCGAGGTAGGTTTCCAGATCGCTCACGGGTCTTCCGAGGATCGTCGCGAGAGCAGGATCGACCGTTTCAAATTCGCCTGCGGCGATAGCTTCGTATGATCCCACCCAGGTGTCCACTTCCCATGCGGGTACACCGAGTTTGCTGCGCCACGCCTTCGCGGCGTCCACCGGTTCATCTTCGTAGCGGAGCGTTCGGTGCTTCAGGGAACTGAGCAACGCCGCTGTCTCACTCAAGCTGAGAGCCGAGGGACCGGTCATTGGAAATGTGCCCAGATGAGGCGTGTTGCTGGCAAGCAACTTCGCAGCGGCTTCCGCAATTTCTTCGCGGCCAACCCATGACACCTTGCCTCGGCCGCCAGGTCCTTTCATCACGCCTTCATCGTTGAACATCTGCGCTGCCAACTCAGAGTAATAGCTATCCTGCAGGATCGTGTGCGGCACACCGGTTGCCTTCAGAAAGTGTTCGCTTTCGTAGTGATCGCGTGACATAGGAAAGCGAGAATCGGGTGAAGCTCCCAATGTCGAGAGGTAGATCAGGTAGCGGATGCCCGCTCGCTGCGCAGCCCGGAATGCATTGCGATGCAGTTTCGCTCGTTCGCCGGGCTCGGCGTAGCCGGACACGATGAACGCTGACGACACGCCTCTGAATGCACGGTCAAGGGAATCGATATCACCGTAATCGCCTGTGACCTTCTCTGCTTCTGGGAAATTGGAGAGCTTGTTCAAATCGCGGACGAGCAAACGAAGCTCTTTGCCAAGCCGCTCAAGGTGCTTGGCAATCGATGAGCCGATCTTGCCCGTGGCTCCTGTGACAAGGATCAAATCAGATGTTGACATGGAATGGTGTCCCTTTTCCTGCGAGGTTAGATGCTATTTCGTTAAGGACGTCCGCTGCTCTAAGGAGAATCGACACCGATCGCGTTGCTGCGCAAGGTGAGACGTTTATGTTCTGCTCTCCTTGAATCAATCTGCTTCATCCGTTGAGATTCAGGTCAATCTCTAAAGTGAAAAAAGGTTATGCCTGCGTAGTGCCTGAAAAGTCCGGGTTTTCAGTAAGTTGCCGTTGGGGCAAATCGCCGGGTTGAAGTTATCGAAATCCCCGTTTCAAGCACGACGGGTCAGAAGTTGAGATTGCTGCTGCTGCGGAGTACCGTCCGGGTTGCCCACGACACGCCCGGAATCCAGGGAGAGATTAGGACTGGCGGTCAATTCCCCCGTTGACTCTGCTATGGTGTTGTCGGCGGACTTGTCGTGTCGTCATCTTTACCGGCGGCATTCTCACTGAGATTTCACAAACCGGCGTAGACTTAAGTCTCGGACCGTTCGCGACCTCTGACAAGTATGGGAGGGCCGAGATGTTGCCCACCGCGCTAGTGCGGAAGATGCGATCCTTGCCGCGACGCTTTCGTCAGGCAAAAATGATCGCGCGCGCGCTCAAGAGCCACCGGCACCCGATCTATGCGCAGATCATCCCCATCCGGCGCTGCAATCTCTCCTGCGCGTACTGCAACGAGTACGACAAAGTCTCGACGCCAGTACCCACGGCTGACATGCTGCACCGCATCGATCGGCTTGCGGAGCTTGGGACGGAGATCATTACGTTCAGCGGCGGTGAACCGCTGCTGCATCCCGACCTCGACGAACTGATCCGCCGTATCCGCAGCCATAAGCGCATTGCCACCCTCATCACCAACGGATATCTGCTGACCCCGGAACGCATTCGGAGTCTGAACCGCGTCGGGCTGGAGCACCTGCAGATCAGCATCGACAACGTGCAGCCCGACGAGATCTCGAAGAAGAGCCTGAAGGTGCTGGACAAGAAACTCGAATGGCTGGCGCAGTACGCCGAGTTCGATGTGAGCATCAACTCTGTGATTGGAGCCGGCGTGAGCCGTCCTGGAGATTCACTCACGATCACGCGCCGCGCCCTGGAGCTCGGATTCGACACGAGCGTCGGAGTCATCCACGACCACACCGGACAATTGAGAGCTTTGCCGGAGACAGACAAAGCCGCATACGACGAGATACAACGCGAGCGCAAGCCTGGCTTCTGGGCATTTGCGTACGACAACCTGTTCCAGAGGAATCTGGTGAGCGGCCGAGCAAATGTGTGGCAATGCCGCGCAGGAAGCCGCTTTCTGTATATCTGCGAAGATGGGCTCGTCCACTACTGTTCGCAGCAACGAGGATACCCTGCGATTCCTCTGGAGAAGTACTCGGCCGCAGATCTCGAACGCGAATACTCAACCGTGAAACCGTGTGCGCCTTATTGCACCGTGAGCTGTGTGCACCGGGTGGCCATGATCGATCTGCTGCGGGAGAAACCCCGCGAGGCACTGGTTAGATTCTTCCCTCCACAGGCAGCGGGAGCAGCCGTTCAAATGCCCTTCGGCGTGAAGGCGCTGTCCTTTCTTTTCCTGCCGCCAGGCGATGGCAGACCTCAAAGCGGAGCCGCCAGACTGATGGCCGGCGCGGTGAAAAGAGTGCTCGGGGTCAATTCGGCACGCCAGGCCAGATAAACCGCCAGTGCCACCAAAGCACCGAGCACAACGTCGATCGTGTAGTGATACCTCTCGACAACCGCCGCGACAGCGATCCAGAAAGTGATGGCGAGGAAGATGGCTCCCGCCAGCCGAACATACTGCAGGAGCGCGAGCGAGGCGCCGAGCGAGGCGGCGACGTGAGCGCTGGGGAACGATATCGCGTGAATGCCGACATGATTCGAGATGAAGAGATTGAATCTACGACTCTTGGTTGCGCGCGGCGGCGTGCCGGTATTGCCCAGGCTGCGCGGTGGAAGAGCGGGAAAAAATGGCGTGATGGCGTAGCAGAGGTAGGTCGGAACCAGCACCAGGAACCAGTAAGTGTCCGCATAGCGGCGCATTCCGGAAAAGTAAAGTGTCGCGAGCCCTAACGGCAGGATGGGATAGCAGAACGAATAGGCCCATTCCATCAAGAGCCGGGCGGTCCGGCTGAATTCGAAACCTGTTTGTGACAGCAAAGCGAAAACCTGCCGGTCCGAGGCGGCCAGCCAGGTCTGGATCTTCTCGCTCGGTCTCAAGAAGAATTGGCCCGTCTGCCAATAAGGAATCAGAGTGATGGCAAGGGGCAGCCAGTCGCGCAGGATCGAGCCCGGGACCGGCGCCAGACGATATGCAAGAGCGCGGGCCAGGGAGATTGCCGCCACGGCGCATAGCGCGAGCCCGGTGATAATCCATCGCCGACGGAGTGGGAGCGGGACAATCCACGCCGCACCGGCAATGATCGTCGCAAAGCCCCCTTGGATCCATTCCGAAGCCCGCATCCGTCCCCCGGGAAATTTGGTCCCTTCGGTGATATCGCCCCCAGAAACCGGAACTGTACCCAGTGCAGGAGGCTCCAGGCTAAGGTAGACCCGTGCGCCATCTGTTCCTAAGGCCACTTTCCTGTGGAAGCGAACATCACTCGTGAGTTGGACAACTTCAGTGATATGGGGCGGGGGCAATGGCCGATGCGCATACCAAAGTGCAATGAGTGCGAATAAGAGGATGGCCGCTGCTGCGCCCGCAAGCCAGGGGCGCCGTCGGGGTCTCCGGTGTGGTGGGTTGGGTGCAACCAGTTCCGTCGATGAGAAGTGTTGGACCGGCTGGAATTCCACCGCGTCGCCATTGAGCGTCGGAATCTCAGTCTTTCCATTGCTTCCGTTTGTAGTGAAGACGGGCTTATCGAACTGATCTCTTATGGAGTCGCGGGGCGCGATGAATCGATAGCCTAGTCGCGGAAGAGTTTCGATAAATCGTGGGTTTTCAGCACGGTCTCCTAAGGCTTCGCGCAAGCGGCGAATCGTGCTGTTCAGTCCATGTTCGAAATCAACGAAGGTGTCTTCGGACCACAGTCTGCGGCGCAATTGCTCGCGCGTGACCACTTCATTTGGCCGCTCCAGCAATATCACCAAAACTTCGAGCGGCTGGCCTTGAAGTTTCAGACGCCGGCCATTCCTGCGCAGTTCTCGATTATTGAGATCGAATTCAAAAGCCTTGAACCGAACGCGATGGTTTGACTCGGGTTCCACACAGGTCGTCCTCAGGAACGAAAGTCGTGTACGCTGACGGCTCAGCGAGTAGGCCGCACGTTACGCGATGCTGATCACAGGCATGTTAACAGCAACCTCCATCCCCTGGCGTACGAAAATAACAGCTTACTTGTCAAATGCTTAGTTTGTTATACGCGAATGATATCAATACATCGGAGGTAACTTATATATCATTCCGGCTTAGCACTCAAGCTCACCTCTGCACTCTGCGGAGCGGGACAGCAAGCAGAAACGAGTCCTAATCGTCGATCTCACTAGGGAACTGGATCGAAAGCGACCGAACTTCTGCCTGCTATCTACAACGGCGAGATTCAGGTTCACAACTCCCTCCTCAACATCTTTCTGCAGGAATAGCTGTCGCGGCCTTCGGTTAAACCCACCTGCTCACTTCTAAATGAGATCTTCATAGTGTGCAATTGTGAACATACACGACAGTCCAGCGGGGCTAGACTTTTCGTGTACTCCATGCTCCTGCGCTAGACACTCTTGGCTTAGCCTCGCGTATGAGAGGCGCGAGCCAAAGGCGGCGTTCCTTGTTCAGCGCATATCTCGACAAAATACCGGCGTGCATACTGGTCACGATCTTGCTCGCACCCTGTGCGGCGGCTCAGGAGACGAGTGCGATTCCCGCTCGGCTGATCATTCCAGACCAGACTCCCGTCAAGCTTCAACTTACCGAAAGCATTTCCTCTGCTCACGCACGCTCGGGAGACCGCCTGGACTTCATCGTTGCGCGAGATGTGAACATTGAAGGGTTCACGGTGATTCCGGCTGGAACCGTGGCGAGCGGCTCGGTCACCGGAGTCAAGGGCAAGCGGCTCGGTCACCGGAGTCAAGGGCAAGCGGCTTCTGGGAATCGGAGGTAACGTAGCCCTAAAACTCGATTCGGTAGAGCTGGCCAACGGCGATCGGGTCGCGTTGCACGCACGGCTGAATGTAAAAGGACGCTCCCGTACCAAACTGATGGCCGCAGGGATGATCGCCACCGGACTTGTCTTCCTGCCCGCTACGCCGGTTCTCCTACTCACCCGTGGTCACGACAGCACCGTGTTGAAGAGTACGGAAATCACCGCCCATATCGACGCTGCCACTTCGGTTCTGTCGACAGGGTTACAACATTCGCAAGAACGCTCTTCCGAGTTGGATACGATGATGGATTATCTGCCGCCACGTGTGTTCAATGCTGAGGGGCGCGAAGGCGACATGCTGAACCTGGTTCTTGTTGGCCAAGAGGAAGACTTGCAGAATGCCTTTGAGCGTGCAGGTTGGGTCAAGACTGACAAATGGAAACCGATCTTCGTCTGGCACTTGTTGTTGCATGGAACCCACGATGCAACGATACCAATGGCCAGGTTTTATCTGTTCGGAAGAGTGCAGGACTACTCGTATGCCTTGCCAGAGCCGGGTGCAGTGGTTTCGCGGCGTCATCATCTTCGAATCTGGAAAACCGATCACACGATCGGTGGGACGCCCGTCTGGGTGGGTTCGGCCACCCATGACGTTGCCATTGAAATCGCGAAGCGCGGGCGTCTGATCAACCACAGGATCGATCCCGCCGTCGATGCGGAACGCGATTTCGTTGGAATCGATCTAACGAAAACATCGTCGGTCAGCCGGCAAGAATATTTGTATTCCGCTAATCCGATCCTTCAGTCACAAACTGCGTCCGGCCAGGCCTATCACTCCGACAGCAGAATTCTTCTGTTGGACTTGCATCCGGTTACCTCAACCAAGGCCGGCACGATCGGTCAATCATCCGCTTTACTTCGGGCGACCTCGCTGCTTATCTCAGCGCCAGCAGCGCCTCCCAGATAAGATTAGTCGTCATGCGAATACCATGATTCATCCCCGATGCCCGCTCTTTCACGCAATTCAGTGCTGGCCCTGATTGGGGCGACGCTTGTGCTGCATACCACCGAGGAATATTTGACCTTCCCCGGTTACCTGTCGTCTGCTAACCGATTGCTACGGTTGCTGTCACCGCCCGAGTTCTTGCAGAACCCGCAGAGCCTGAGGGTCGCGCTGGTTATGGCGACAGTGCTGCCTCTCACTGTAATCGCGTGGGCAATCTTACGTCCACGCAAGGCCCGTCTGGTATCGGTGCTCTTTCTCGAGTGCGTCCTGCTGGACAATGTAGGCTGGCACATATTCGCTGCTTGGGTCAGAGGCGGCTACGCTCCTGGAGTGATCACAGCGGTTATGATCAATCTGCCGTTCGGCGTTTACGAAGGGCGGTGAGGGAGCAGTGGATTCCGTCGCGAACGGTATGGCAACTGATCGCCATAGCGCTCGTGTTGCATATCGCGGCCTTGGGCAGTGTCCTGGCAGGACAAGCGAAAACAAATTGGGCTGCAACCAAGGCGCTCAGTCGCGCCTCTCAACAGAAATAACAGCGTAGTCGCGCGCTGCTCGGGGAAAGGCGGCATCTGTAAGTTCCTTACCATGCGATCAAGCTCCAAAGCCCAGAACGGAGTCCGTGACGCTCTCATGCACGGTAAGGCTGCAGTCAATTGGCTGGTCCTCTATAGCATGAGATTCATAACGGGAGCTCGGGGAATCTTCCTATTCATCCGGTCTCTCCTTAAGAGTCCTTTGGCGGTGGGAGCTCTTGTTCCCAGTTCTCCCCAACTTTCGAGACTGATCGCGTCTCAGGTGGGTTGCGGGAGCTCCCATGTGCTCGAAGTAGGAGCGGGCACGGGATCAATTACGGACGCATTGCTCAGCCTCGGCCTCCCAGCCAACCGCTTATTGGTGATAGAGCGTGATCCGTCGCTTGTTGCCCACCTGCACGAGCGGTTTCCGAACATCCGAGTCCGCTGCGGCGATGCAGAGCATGCCGGAGCCATCCTTTGTGAGGAGGGGATATCCCAGGTGCAGACTCTCATTTCGAGTCTGCCCATTCGCAATTTGAACGGCGACGATCGGATCGCGATCGTGGGGGGAATGATGAAGGCGCTGGCTGCAGATGGCCAACTGATCCAGTTTACTTACACAGCAAATTGCCCTTTTCCAACGGAACGGCTCGGATTGCATGCCGAACGCGTTGGTCGCGTCTGGATGAATATTCCGCCTGCCGTTGTATGGAAGTTCACACGGCCGGCTACGGTGTGAACTCGGCGAAAACGCCGTTTTTCAAGCACTTCGATTTGCGTGCTTAAGATCGCCAGTCGGGAGCGTGAGGTCCGAGCTGTCGACCCCGGCATTCAGCATCTGCGACACATTTCATGCAATCACGGAGTGAGATTATCTCGTGGCTCCTTACTCGCAACGTACAGATACCTCAGCAGACGCTTTTCGCCCGTCAAGATATGTACACAGGAGAGGAACCGTTGCAGTCCCTCGAAGTTGGTATGGCCTTCCGCCGCGACCAGTTCCTCTTTCCTTTTCTCCCGTGCGTGATACCACTGCTTCGCGATCCGAGCCGCGCTCTCGGTTGTGTCTTTTACGCGGATGTGGCGAAACTCCGCTCGCTTCATGAGCCGTTCATTCTCTCCGGGCGGACTATACACGTAAAAACCGATCGAGCTACGCGTAGCGATCTCCTCGTGAGAAACCATTCCGCCAATTACCAGAGCGTCACTGAACAGCATCCGTCCGCCGGGATTTAGTACGCGAAACATCTCAACCAACACCTCGGGGCGTCCTGGAAGATGGCACAGAACGTCATTCGAAAACACAGCATCAAAGGTGTTGTCGTCGAAAGGTAGATTCTTCGAGGCGTCACACTGTTCAAAACGCACCTGGGAAGCGAGACCTCTTGCCAGCGCAAGCTGGTTCGCATTGCGAACTCCCGGTTCGTTAATGTCCAGCCCTATGAGCCGGCAGCCCACTTCTTCTGCAAGGTGCAACGCATATTCCCCCGACCCGCACCCCAGTTCCAGCACAAACGAATCCGATCTCAGACCCAGCAGTTGGGGGATCTCATTAGATTCTTCCGTTGTAACCCAGCTTGTTTGCCCAAAATCCTCGCCGTAGGTCTCGATGCGCACCTGGCGGTAGGTAGCCGACTCATAGTTTCCATACGCACTATCGTAGAGATCTACTCTCCCTGGCATGCTAGAGATCCTCCTCGACCAGGCTCTACCGGTGGGGGATTAAGCGAACCCGGACCCAGATTAGCAACCTGCTTGGATGTTTTCCAACCGACGAAAGCGAAACGGCCTGACTTGTGGATCAGGAATCGGACGATCCCTCTCGCCCCGGCGATGATGTGTGAGTCACGGGGCTATTCGGAGGTTGACTCTGAACCTCCCGAAAAAGTCGGATTTTGAGTAAGTCCGCCCCCAGGGGATCGGCGCTTGATGCATTTCAAGTTACCGAAATTCCCGGCGGCCTTCCACCAGAAACACATGGAAATCCGTGGCCAGAGGCTCAACGTTGAGCTGCCGCATCATCAGTGCGATTTGACCTCGATGGTAGGTGGAATGGTTCGCCAGATGTTGCATCAAGTGCGCCAATCTAACTTGTGTTTCGCGAAAAGGCAGCAGTGTTTCCAAGGATTCGGTTGTTATACGATTCACGAACTCGGTTTGTTCTTCCTCGACTTCCGCCCACTTTAACTGCACCGCAGCGACGTTGGGAAATGCATCCGGTTCGAACAGGGCGCCCCGTCTTTTTCTCAAATCAGTCAAGAATGCGGGACTAGGGGACGGCTCCTTCCAATACGCAAGCCAAATCCATGCGCCTCCGATGATGTGCAGAAGCGTGTCTCGCACGGAACGGAAGCTGCCCCCCAAATCTCGCGTGAACTGCTCAGCGGTGAGCACGGAGACCGCTTGCAAGACCCTGTTGTTGGCCCACCGGTCGTATTCGTAGAGCAGGTGAATGTCATCTTTAGTCATGGTGGTGGCAGGTGGCCGACCCTCTTCTGGGGAATCTTACGTTACCCCCGGTATTCTGCAAAACCGGAGACGAAGACATTTTCTGGCGTCTGGGCGATTGTCCCGAGCGACGGGCTATCCAGAAGTCCCGTAATGCCTGCAAATTCACCTTTAAGGTAAGTTGCCGTTCGGGGCAAGTCGTCGGGTTGAACTTACCGAGATCGCCCCGTTTTCAGAGAAGTTCATTGCGAGTGCACCTTGCTCGGTTGATAAGTGCCTATCGCTTGCTCTGTTGAGGTGACTTGCCGGTATGCCTTCATTCAAGCATGGTCTTTCGGATACAGAGATATGGCAGCTGAGACTGCTGAAAATGCCAATAAAGAGATGCCCGCCACAGACCCTCAACTCATCGACACCGTGAGCTAGACGTAGACGAACAGCTACAATTGGTTGGGTGTGCACGGTAACAAACCTATGAGTGTGCCATTATCGGTATGGCTTCGCATTCTCAGGCTGATGGCAAGCATAGCTCTTGTAGCAGCTCTCACCTGGTTTGCTTTTCAGATCTTACATGTAAATGCACTCATTGTCGGGTTTGCATATGTGCTGGTGGTACTCGTAATAGCTGCCCGGTGGGGCTTGACAGAATCGCTCGTCACCTCAGTGGTGGCGATGTTTTGTCTTAATTACTTCTTTCTGCCACCGATTCTGTCACTCACCATCGCCGATCTACAAAACTGGGTCGCACTCTTCGTTTTTTTGGTAACCTCCGTTACCGCCAGCAAACTCTCAGCGACCGCGCGCAACCGCGCTGCCGAAGCTCAGGCCCGCAGAATCGAAGTAGATCATCTCTACCATCTGAGCCTTTCACTTATGTTGATCGACACTACCAACGATCTAAGCCCGCAACTCGCTGCCGCCATCAAAAAGCAATTCGGTTTTGACACAGTTGCATTCTGCAACGCTACGACAGGAGAGATTCATTTCGCTGGTGTCAACGATTCGAGAATCGAACTAGAGATGTTGCGGGCGGTTGGTACGACTGAATCTTCATGGTTTATTTCTCGGAAAAAAGTGACGCCGCTCGATGCGGAAGTTATGGTCGCGCCAGTATCACTTGGAGGACGCATCCTCGGCAGTTTAGGGGCGATTGGTCCCGCACAATCGGAATCAGCGATCCAGGCAATTGCGAATCTTGCAGCTATTACGTTGGAACGCGCATATCAGCAGGTTGCTCTGGGAAGGCTCGAAGCAGCGAGGCAAAATGAACAACTCAGAAGCATTCTACTTGACGCCGTGGCGCACGATTTTCTGACTCCGCTCACTTCAATCAAGAGCGCCGTAACAGCAGTTCGTTCAGAATATGAACATGAGGCTGAGGAAGAGGACTTCCTTGCAGTCGTGGAAGAGGAAGCGGACAGATTGAGTGAAATGATCAACGAGATTACGGATCTAGCTCGCATTGAACCGGGCAGTTTGCGCATACAGCTACGTGAGTCACGTGTACACGATCTCATTCGTTCATCAGTTGATCGCATGAGAACGATCTTGAAGCATCGCCCACTGCAAGTGAAAATCCAGGACAACATTCCTTCAGTGAATGCAGACCCAGAAATGGTAGGTGTTGCCTTGCGGCAATTACTAGGCAACGCCATTAAGTTTTCCCCGCCCGAAAGCACGATTACCATCACAGGGTTGCAGGATGCTCACACTGTTACCTTGACAGTGAGAGACCGAGGGCCTGGTATCCCCCGGGACGAAATGGAATCGATTTTTGAACGATACTACCGCGGGAAGCAAACTCGAAAAACAGTGGCGGGAACGGGAATGGGCTTGAGCATTGCCCGCGAAATCATTCATGCCCATCACGGAGAGTTGTGGGTCGAGAATGCGCCTGAGGGAGGCGCCGAATTCTCTTTCACCCTATCGGTATTCCGCCAGGAGAGCAGGTCATGATAAGCGCGAGAATCCTCGTTGTTGACGATGAACCGCAGATTCGCCGTGTCATGCGAGGTGCCCTGACAAAGCAAGGGTATATCGTCGGCGATGCGAGAAACGCTGAGTCGGCGTTTGAGATGCTCCGCGAGGACCGCTACGATCTGGTCATTCTGGATCGTAATATGCCCGGGATGGGCGGGGTTGAGGCTTGTCGCAGCATCCGTGAACATTCCGATATCGGAATCATCATGCTTACTGTCCGCAAGGCCGAGGAGGACAGAATTGAAGCACTTGATGCAGGAGCCGACGATTACGTAACCAAGCCCTTCAGTATCCCTGAGCTGCTCGCGCGCATACGTGCGAACCTGCGACGCGTTCCACTTTCACCCCGCCAAGGCTCCGCAGTCATCTCATTTGAGGGAATCAATGTAGATCTGAGTAGTCGACATATCTCAGTGCACGGTCGGGATGTGCGACTTACGCCCAAGCAGTCTGAGGTTCTGCATTTCTTGATCACAAATCCAAATGTCGCAATTCCTCATGCAAGAATTCTTCAGACTATCTGGGGTCCGGATTATGGGAATGAAGTGGAATATCTGCACGTTGTGATCAATCAGCTACGAAAGAAGATAGAGCCTGATCCTGCTAAACCACGTTACATTCTTACGGAGCCGTGGTTCGGCTACCGCTTTCAGTTGCCTCCCGAAGAGCGCTAAGTTAGCGTCGCGGTTGTGCTAACTCCCTATTGTGAGTTTCCCGCCAACCGAAGCCAGAGAGGGCATTAGGAATCATTTAGAAACTCCTCAGGACTTCGTTAGAACACACTCCGTACCATTTCTTTAGCGAGGGATCATAAAGATCCCTCCCATAGTGTGTACTGGTTGGTCTGACGCCGCGTATAGCGAATTCTGTGCGCTCACAAGGTCGTCCTTGCGCGGCGCCGGTGAGAATTCAGCACCCGCTTCGTACACCTTTGCCAATTAGTTTTGAGCGGGAAGGAACCATTAACGATGAGCACAAGGAAGATCACCGTTGACTGGATAAGTCAACGGGGCAAAGTTCTTGTCGCGGCAGGATGTGCTTCGGATTGCTCGTTCGACCAAGCGATTGAAGCTGCGATGAGGAGGGAATAATGGTTGCGAGTTTGATACACGTCTTGACAGGGTTCCTTGCTACGGGACTTTTTGTCTACTTGCTCTACGCCTTGGTTAGACCAGAGCGATTCTGAGCGTTTCCCAACAAACTTTTCCTAATTAATTTCTAGGTGACACCTATGGGCGACTTTATCTTTGCACTTGCCATGATCGCGTTCTTTGTGATCGCAGCCAGTTCCATTGTCGTTTTGGACAGAATTTGAGAGATGCCGAAATGATTACTGATTTAACACAGTTCGCGTTATTCTTGCTGATCTTGACGGCAGCCATTGTCCCAATGGGCGTTTGGTTGAGCCGAACATTTACGGACCAGTCGCACGGCAGACTGGAGCGCGTCACATACAAGCTCCTTGGAGTGGATCCCGAGGAGAAGATGTCGTGGAAGCGTTACGGTATGGTCTTACTGCTGTCGAATGCCGTCATGATGGGGTTGGGTTACATCATTCTGCGGATACAGCACCTACTCCCTTTTGATTCGTTGGGAAGGAGCGCGCAGACCCCCGACCTGGCATTCAACACGGTCACCTCTTTTATAACTAACACCAATTGGCAGGCGTACTCCGGGGAGACGAGCCTTTCAAACTTCTCACAGATGGCTGTCATCACCTTTCTTATGATGGTCAGCGCTGTAACAGGCGTTGCGGCAGCTGGCGGATTTATCCGTGGGCTTAGTCGGAAGAATGCGAGCGACATTGGTAACTATTGGGTCGATTTCACACGGGTCATGTATCGTGTGCTGCTGCCGTTAAGCTTCATGGTCGCGCTCGTCTACGTGTCACAAGGAATGCCTCAGACGCTTAACAGCGCCATGACGGTGACGACTCTCGAAGGAGTAAAGCAACAACTGGTCATGGGGCCGGTCGCAAGTCTTGAATCGATCAAGCATCTTGGAACTAATGGCGGGGGTTTCTTTGGTGCGAATGCCGCCCATCCGTTCGAGAACCCGACACCACTTACGAATCTCATCCACATGCTTTGCATGATGCTGATTCCGGGTGCTCTTACTTATGCCTTCGGCTCCATGATCCTGCGACGCCGCCAGGGGTGGGTCTTGTTTGCGGCATTCCTGGTGATGTTCATTGGCTTTCTCGCGCTCGTCTATGGAGCCGAACACGCCGGCAATCCGCTGCTCACAGCAGGGGGCGTTGACCAGCACTACAGTACGACGCAGCCTGGGGGGAGTCTCGAAGGCAAGGAGATGCGCTTCGGAATCGGCCAAACCAGTTTGTTCGTCGCGGTGACAACCGCTGCTACGACTGGCTCTGTCAATTCGATGCACGATTCGCTGACGCCTTTAGGAGGTCTAGTTCCGATCGCGCAGATGATGCTGAACTGCGTGTTTGGTGGTGACGGCGTTGGCCTCATAAACCTGATTACACTCGCCATCCTTACCGTATTTCTAGTCGGTATGATGATCGGTCGGACTCCCGAGTTTCTCGGCAAGAAAATCGAAGCGCGAGAGATGAAGATGGTGATGATCGCCGTGCTGGTCCATCCATTCAGCATTCTTGGTTTCACTGCGCTCGCGGCGGTGCTTCCTGCGACTCTGCAAGCGCTGACCAATCAAGGACCGCACGGCTTTAGCGAGGTTCTTTATGCATATACGTCGGTGACCGCGAACAATGGCTCAGCATTTGGCGGTTTGAACGCCAACACGCCATTTTTTAATACGACGATTGGTTTTGCGATGTTGATTGGCCGCTACCTGACGCTGCTTCCAATGCTTGCGGTTGCGGGTGAGCTGGCGAGGAAAAAGACCGTCCCTGCGGGACCCGGCACCCTGTCAACATCGACCACCCTGTTCATGGGCCTTCTGGTCTTTGTCGTCCTGGTCGTCGGGGGCTTGACGTTCCTGCCATCTCTCGCGCTGGGACCCATTGCAGAGCAGCTTCTGCTCGTAGCTCACGATACGTTTTGAGGAAATTCGATGCGACAAGAAGCCATACAAAGTGTTCGTCCGAAGGAGTCTGCGATGAATGGACTAACTCGCCCCGTGCTGATTTCAGCCGTCCTTTTCATGGTGATCGCCGGGCTCGCGTATCCACTGTTTACGACCGCAGTTGCCGAACTGCTGTTTCACCACCAAGCGCAAGGCAGCATTATTACGGTGAAAGGCACTAGTGTAGGGTCTGAGGTAATCGGACAATGGTTCACAAAACCAGAGTACTTCCACCCTCGTCCGAGCGTCACAACAGGTTCGGATCCTAACGATCCGAGCAAGACAGTTGATATGCCCTACAACGCCGCAAATAGCGGAGCGAGCAATCTTGGTCCAGCAAGTAAGAAACTGCTCGAAAGCGTGACCAGCCGTGCCGAAGCTTATCGGAGTGAAAATCAACTCGGGCCGACCGACCTGGTTCCTGTAGACGCAGTGACTGCATCAGCTTCAGGTCTCGACCCTGACATTTCTGTCGCGAACGCGCGGTTTCAGGCCAAGCGCGTAGCAGCCGAACGCGGAATTTCCGAACAACAGCTGCTCGCCGTGGTCGATGCGAACACACGTGGACCTCAGTACGGAGTGCTCGGCTATTCACGGGTCAACATCTTGGAACTGAACATTGCGCTCGACAAGATTGCACCTCGCGCCTTGAGGAAATAAGGGGATAAATATGCTTCAGACCGAAAATAGTCTTCAGATTGAGAATCCAGTTGGAACTCCTCCTCCGACGTACCGTCCCGCTATTGCGTCTGTGTCATGGCGCTGGGTGGCCCGCGAAACGTTGCGGAAACTGGCTCCCCGCGTGCAGTGGAGGAACCCAGTCATGTTTGTCGTTTATCTCGGTAGTATCATCACAACCATCCTATGGATGGACGCGCTTCTAGGCGGGCGTCCTGACGCTCCCCAAGGATTCATTCTGGCGATTGCCTTGTGGTTGTGGTTCACGGTCCTCTTCGCCAACGCTGCCGAGGCTTTGGCTGAGGGTCGTGGCAAGGCCCAGGCCGATGCCCTGCGTGCGGCCCGGCGACGCGTCCTTGCCAAAGTTCTCACCGAACCGCGACGCGATGCCACATCGTATTCCAGGCATAGCGATGAGCTCAGTGCAGGAACGGTCGTACTCGTAGAAGCCGGGGACACAATCCCCGCAGATGGCGAGATTCTGGAAGGGGTCGCTTCCGTTGATGAGTCTGCGATCACAGGGGAGTCCGCGCCGGTCATCCGGGAAGCTGGAGGGGATTTCTCTTCCGTAACTGGAGGCACCGAGGTTCTGTCAGATTGGCTCATCATTCGTGTGACGGCCAACCCCGGAGAGGCGTTCCTCGACCGTATGATCGCGATGGTGGAAGGGGCAAAGCGCGGTAAGACACCAAACGAGATTGCGCTCATGATCGTGCTTGTTGCCCTGACGCTTATCTTTCTGCTCGTTTGCGTAACCTTGTTCCCCTTCTCGAGCTTCAGCGTCGCTCTGAATGGATCGGGGCAGCTGGTGAGTCTGACAGTTCTGATTGCACTGCTAGTTTGCCTCATCCCTACGACCATTGGCGCTCTCCTTTCAGCGGTCGGCATTGCCGGTATGAGCCGAATGATGCGGTCAAACGTGCTCGCTACCTCCGGCCGGGCCGTCGAGGCGGCCGGAGATGTGGACGTGTTGCTTCTTGATAAGACGGGTACCATTACGCTCGGCAATCGCGAGGCGACGAATTTTGTCGCCGCTCCCGGTGTCAAGGAAACTGCCCTCGCCGATGCAGCACAGCTCGCATCGCTCGCTGATGAGACGCCTGAGGGTCGATCGATCGTCGTTTTGGCGAAGGAGCGATTCAATCTCCATGGCCGTGAACCGCAGGGAACCGAACCCGTGCCGTTCAGCGCCCGCACCCGGATGAGCGGAATCAACATCGGCTCGCGGCAGATTCGCAAGGGCGCGGCCGATGCCATTAGGACGCACGTGCAAAATCTCGGCGGCGTGTTTTCCGAAAAGGTCAAAGCGGCAGTGGAAGAGATCGCACGGCGGGGTAGCACTCCGCTTGTGGTCTCGGATGACGAGTTTGTGCTGGGTGTGGTCGAGCTTAAAGACATTGTCAAAAGTGGGATCAATGAACGATTTTCAGACCTTCGTAAGATGGGCATCAAGACCGTTATGATCACCGGCGACAACCGCCTGACAGCAGCCGCCATCGCTGCGGAAGCGGGTGTTGATGACTACCTCGCCGAGGCTACGCCAGAGGAAAAACTCAGGCTGATCCGGAAGTATCAGGCGGAGGGTCGGCTTGTGGCGATGACGGGCGACGGTACCAACGATGCGCCTGCGTTGGCCCAAGCCGATGTGGCCGTGGTCATGAATAGTGGCACGCAGGCGGCTAAAGAGGCAGGCAACATGGTGGATTTGGATAGCAATCCTACCAAACTGCTCAAAGTGGTCGAAGTCGGGAAACAGATGATTATGACACGTGGCGCCTTGACGACGTTCAGCGTGGCTAACGACATCGCCAAATACTTTGCAATCATACCTGCCGCGTTCATCGTGACGTATCCGCGGCTAGGCGCGCTGAATGTTATGCATCTCCATAGCCCGACATCGGCAATTCTCTCGGCCGTTATTTTCAATGCCTTGATTATCATCGCTCTTATCCCCTTGGCGCTGAAGGGTGTTCGATATCGTGCCGAGTCAGCGGATCGACTCCTCTCTCGTAATCTCTTGATCTACGGTGTTGGCGGGGTGATTGCGCCGTTCATCGGGATCAAATTGATAGACATGATTTTGTCGGTGATGATTTAGTAAGAGAGCGCTTCCGAGCACCGAGAGGGGATAGGGGTTCGCAATGTTGGTATAAGACTGCGCTCCGCGAGCACAGGGGTCAGCTTCATCAAAGAGGAAAGATAGGACGCTGACCACCTGCTTACGATTGTATTGAAGGAACTGAAGCAGGCGGCGCGGTCCTCTCAAGATTTTTCTCCAGCCGTCCGCGCCGGGTTCGAGAAACCTACCTAATGCTCGTTACCGCACGGCAACCAGGATGTGGACGCCCAATTGATGCCTTCCCCGGACGTTGATCTGTAAGAACCCCCTGAGAGCTTTTGGGCAGACTGCCGAATCTGCCTTCTCTTTTTATCTAACGATTGAAAAGAATGAAGGAAGATTCAAAAGGAACTTAAACGGCGGAATTCATTTTCACGTGCATGTGGGCCATCAAATCAGCGCCCCTCGCAGGTGTCTTTATGCAGTTTTGATGATTAGTCATATTGTGAATCCCATTTCTAACCCAAGAAGCTTTTAGAGCAGTTAGGAAATATTTAGAGACCGTTCAGGACTTCCTTAGAACCTTCCACCTAACGTGTTGTTAGTAAGTAAGTAGAAATCCTCTAGGGAAGGTGCACGTTGGTTGGAGTAATCGCCCTCAGTGTTATTGGTGCGTCGGCTGTCGCATTCCTTTTATACGTATTCGTCAACTTTTGCCGCGAATCCCTCAAAAGCCGGTCATCATCATCCCGTCCGCACCCGTTGCGTCGCACGTACCGATAGAGACATATCAGCTAACCTCAACTCTGTCCCGTTCGCAATGTGCAAGACAAAAGGAATCTATGCCCCTAACGCCCTACACCTCGCATTTTTGTCTGTTACGTTCGCTATTCACTTTAGTTAGCCTTGCATCGGAATTTTCGAAGAGGCTCTGCACATTCGGGAGTCGACTTCGGTTAGTAAGCTACGTCTGTATTCTGGGAGTCGCACAGCCATCGTTGATGGCACAATCCCAAACCGACAACCAGGTGCAACGACTGCAGAAGCTCGTAATGAACCTTGAATCGCGGGTGGCGGTCCTTGAACAGCAGAATCAGCAATTACGTAGCGTGTCCACTCCGTCCGGAAACACAGGGCCACAGGCCGCTGCGGCGTTGGTGTCCGCAGTCGCAGAGTTAGGAAAGTCAGATCCTGCGCAGCGGCAGGAAGCAACTACAACCAATTCGGCTCCCGCTAATCCTGCAACTACACTACTGCCCGGCACGCTTCCTGGGGGCGCGACACTCAACTACTATCTTGATGGCTATTACGAATACAATTTCAACAGCCCGGTCGGGCGAGTCAACAGCCTTCGTGCGTTTGATACATTGAGCAACACCTTCAGCCTCAATCAAGCAGATGTCATCTTCGCTCTTGATCCAGACCTCAGCACCCACCGCCGCCATGGCTTTCGTGTGGACCTGCAGTTCGGTCAGGCTACGGAGACTCTGCAGGGCAATCCTTCCAATGAGCCACGGTCAGACATCTATCGCAACATATTTCAGGCATACGGCTCATATATTCTTCCGGTCGGCCATGGGGCGCAAGTGGACGTGGGCAAGTGGGCCAGCTCACTCGGGATTGAGGGCAATTATGCCAAGGATCAGATGAACTACACTCGGTCTTGGTACTTCTATTTTATGCCCGCTTATCACGAAGGGCTTCGGACCGGCTATAAGTTCAATGATAAGATTGCTGTCAACTACTGGTTGGTTAACGGCATCAATCAATCAGAGCCAACAAACGGCTACAAGGATGAGCTATTTGGCTTAGCAGTGCAGCCGGCGAAGTCCCTCAGTTGGACTATCAATTACTACAACGGTCAGGAACATCCTAATACGGTCCCTGCAAGCAACTGTACAGTCCCAGTGCAGCCCGGGCTATGCGAGGCACCGGTTATTCCGGCGCCCAACGGGAAATTGCACATCTTCGACTCATATGTAACATGGCAGGCGCGGCCAAAACTGACCCTTGCCGCTGAAGGAGATTATGTGATCCAACGCCAATGGGCGAACGCCACGACGGGAAATTCGGTGGCGCCACAACATCTAGACGGTGGTGCAGTGTACACGCAGTACCAGCTAACACCGCGAGCCGCATTTGTCCTCCGAGGTGAATACCTTTCCGACCGTGGTGGACTTTTCAGTAATGCAACGCAAGCCTTAAAAGAGGTAACTGGTACGTATAAGTACAACGTCGCCGATGGATTTGACCTATTTCTCGAATACCGGCACGACTGGTCCAACATCCCCTATTTCATCACGGACAATCCAGCGGCACCATCCAGTCACCAGGACACAGCCACAGTGGGTTTCATCTGGTGGTATGGGGGCAAGGAAGGCGCGTGGTAGGGCGTTCTATGGCGTGTTGGCAACAGTTTGAGGCGTCGCGTTTTGCCTGAAGTCCTTAGGCAAGCGGCGCATCGTTAACGGCGAAAAGCCGCTTGTTCGTAAAGTTGACTACACTTCCATGTGCCAACTTCCGGACTACCCGAAAGTGATCCGGCGAATGCCGCCGATAACCACACATCGAGCGTCTCTTTCGCCCACTTCGGGATGGGGGCAGTTCGTATGTGCCATCCCTTGCCAACTAGATCCACGATCGCCCAGCGCTCGCCGCAAGCTGCCCCAGGTCAGTTCTGCAAGCTCGCGGCGACGCAGTCCGCAATCGAGCAGAATGGCCAGAGTCGCTCGATTACGCTTCCCAGTAAGAGTTCGGCCGTCGGGTAACTGCCAGAGCGCCGACGGACATACTTGGACTAGAAGTCAAGTCTCAGAGCGACTTGACCTGTGCGGTTGCCGGCGTTCTCCGCCGTTTGCGGGGCGCTGAGGACGCCGAAGGTCGATGTGTTATCGATCTGCGTCGCGGGGGGCGCAAAGTTGGTGTGGTTGAGAACGTTGGTGAAGGTGGATTCGAAGCGCAGCGTCGTGCGCTCGGTCAAGGGAAAGGTCTTGGCGAGTCCGAGTGAAACGGCGGCTGTGCCTGGTCCTTGAAGGATGCCCACGCCTGCGTTGCCGAAGCGTCCGGCTCCTGCTGGAGTTGGCGAGAATGCGGCTAGATTGAAGTATTGCGCACGCGATTGTCCTTGGGTGAAGTTCTTTGATACAACATCGGGGCGCAGCGTTGCGCCACGATTCACGACATTAGTGTTTGATTGATCGAATGATGTGCTGATGCTTGGCGTCAGCCATGGTCCGGTTTCGAGTAGGGTTACGTTGTTCATCTCCCAACCGCCGAGCAGAAAATTTTTCCACCCCCCTGTGTTCAGGAAGGGGCGCCCGTTGCCGAATGGCAGTTGATAGAGGCCAGAGAGCAGAAAGCGATTGCGACGGGTGCCTTCCACGTTGCCGTAGTCGCCGGCGATGTTGAAGCGGTCAGTGACAGGAATTCCATAGTTGACTTCACCGGCGAACGCTGTCGGGGTGCTTCCCTGGTTGTCAGCCAGATTTTTGGCCAGCGTGTAGTTCGCGTTGAAGTAAAGTCCATGCGATATGCGGTGCGTTGCTTCGACTTCCATGGCTTCGTAGTTTGCCGTGCCGGCGTTGAAGGTGCTGTAGAGGGTGAACCAGTTGTGGTACGGCGCGCGCGGATCAACATAGGGGCTGGCGGCGGTTGTCTGATAGGGCGTGGTGCTGGCTGGGATCTGGTTAAGGTCCTCGGTGATGTTCAAGCGGTAGGAGTGCATGCCGACGTAGCTGACGCGCAGCGTGTCATTGCTGGTGAGCTGGCGTTCTACCGTCAGGTTCCACTGGTTCGACCGCGGGTCGCGGTAGTTGGGATCGACACCCTGGTCGAGTCCTCCGCCACCGTACTGTACGCCCAAGGTGGGCGGGGCGGTGTTGGGGAACCGAATCAACGGCGAGCCACTTGCGGTGGCCGTGTTGGTATAGGTGTGCAGGTTGGAGGTTGGGTTGCCACTGTTGTTAAAGGAGAGTGGACCGAGGTTCGTCATCGTGAAGACGCCGAAGCCTGCGCGGATGACAGTCTTCGTATCATTGAAGGGGCGATAGGCCAATGAAAAGCGCGGCTGGAAGTTTCCGTAATAGGCTTTGCGCAGACCTTGCGGCAGGTGGTCCTGGCTTGCCGTTACGTAGCTCGAGCAGGGCAACCCAGTGTTTCCAAGATTGCAGGCGTTGAAAGACTCCTGAAATGCGAGGTTGGAATTCTGCAGATTTTCTTTTGCCAGGTACGCGGACAGATTGTTCGGCACCACGATGGAGTTGTTCCTCTGGTCGAAATTCGCCAGGTTGCCGCCATCTTCTTGCATGGCGGGGAGAACCTGCCAGCGCAGGCCGTAGTTCACGGTCAGCTTGCTGTTCACTTGGAACTGATCCTGCGCGAAGAGGCCATATTGCCAGGCAGTACCGCCTACGTCAGGACTTGAAACGGCAAAGAAGAGCGTTGTCGGGGTGCCTTGGAGGAAGTCTCCGAAGGCGTTGCCGGTAAAGGTGGGCTGGAAGGTGAACTGCCCGAAATCATCGGAAGGCAGGAACAACTCAACGTCGAAGTAGCGGACTCTACGCGCGTCGATTCCGGCCTTGAGTGTGTGTTTACCGATGGTCCCGGTTGCGTTGTCGGTAAATTGGAGGGTTTTGGATTGTGTTACGCCGGTCTTGTCGCGACCAATGGGGGTGAAGCCAGTGCCGGCGCTGAAGTTAAAGGTCGGGAAGGCGTGTGTGTTGGGGTGCTGGCTGATATCGACTCCGGTCAGGTGGAGTTGCGTAAGCGCGTCAGCACCTTCAATGGGGAAGCCGACACTGGTGATCGCGTTGGTGAAGCCAAAGCGAGCCTCGTTTACCAATTTCGGCGTGATGGTATAGGTGTAGGAGACCAGAAGACTGCGGTTATGCACGCTGTCTTCATCGTTGGGCAGAAGAGGATTGGCGTAGTCTTCGGTGATGTTCTTACGGCTGAAGCGTGCATAAGCAGATTGCTTCGGCGTGATGGTCTGGTCGATGCGGATGTCTGCTCCATCAGTGCGAGCCGGAGTCGATTGAAAGTTCTCATAGTTGTAGTTCGACTGCCCTGACACATTTGGCAGTGGATAGTAGGTCAGCAGTGCTGTGGCGGTTGGATTGATACTGCTCTGTGGAATCACGGGGCCGCCGAGAGCGGTGAGGTCGCCGTTCCGCTGTGACTCTGTTGGGACAAGGAACTGCTGCGCTACGGCTGTAGTGCGTCGGTTGCCTTCGTAGTCGGCGAAGAAGAAGGTTTTGTCCTTGCCGTTGTAGAGATGCGGAATGCTCAGCGGTCCCCCGAGCGATCCGCCGAAGGTGTTGAAGCGCTTGGGAGCCTTGCCGTTAAAGCCGTAGGGGCTGGCGTCGAGGGCGTCGTTCTGCAGGTATTCGAAGAGGCTGCCGTGATATTGGTTGGTGCCGCTTTTCGTAGTGAAGGTTACGTCACCGACTTGGGAGAACTCGGCGCTGTTGTTGAAGGCCGTGACGCGGACTGCGGAGATTCCTTCCTGCGAGGGGTAGGCGTCCTGGAGTGCGCCATTCTGGCGTACGTTGGCCGTTGAGATGCCATCGACGGAAAAGTTCACCATCGATGAACTGGCTCCGCTCAGTGCGATGTTTCCGGAACTGTCCTGCTGCACATTCGCGGAGAGCGAGAGCGACGCGAGGGGGCTGGTAGTCGTCGCGCGGTTGTTCAAGGGAAGCTGCGTGATGAGTTGATTGTCTTTTGAGTCGCTGAGCGTGCCGTTTTCCGTATTGATCTGGTCGGGTGCTGCGCTTACCTGTATGACTGTTGCTTCGGTTGCGATTGAAAGCTTTATGGGAATACGAAGGTCCTGACGTGCTTCGAGCGTGGCGGAATCGACGACTGCGTCGGCAAATCCCTCGTGATGGATGGTTATCTTGTAGGAACCGGCCTTTAGGTTCTCGACGACAAAATCGCCTGAGTCGTTGGTCGTAACGTCTCGCTCGAAATTTTCGTCGAGCGAGTGCACCGTGACCGCAGCAGCGGGAACCACTGCTCCTGAAGCATCTTGTACCGTTCCCCGGATGCTTCCGAAGGTGGATTGCGCGTGCACGTTAAACGTGGACAAGGCCATCCATGCAAACATGAAGAGCCAGAACGCAGGGTTCCAGTTGAGCGGAGGTCTCCCCGCAGAATGAGCGTCTTTTGTTGTGGTGCTTTGTTTTAGGAGCGCATTCGCAGAGTAATGAAAGGATGATAAGCCTCGAAAAATTGTCATGACGTTCTCCAGTCAGGCCGACACAGTGCCGGACATCTGTACTAGAGAACAACGATTGTCATAACTGCCGCATAACTGCCGTCTCCCCCTTTACGCTTTCCTTACAGCTTTCAATCGGTATAACTAATACGCTCTGATGCGAACAAAAAATGTTTATAGCGATGATGTCCAAAGGTGCGCAGATGCACTACAACACCAGACGTACGCTCTGCTCTACTTATGCTTTGCTTATGGGATCGAGGGTATGCTGCGTCTCAGAGAGTGAGAGATGGCTGGGTCCTGGTCCAAGCGGCTGTTGCGGGTACTGGCCAGCGCGCCGATTGTCGCGCTAGTGACTGTGATTGCGTATGGCGCTCACGCGAAGTCATTTGTAGCCGGGTTTATCTACCTGTTTCCAATTATGCTGATTGCATTTGGATGGGGCTTCATCGAGGCCAGCATTGCATCCGTGCTCGCGGTGGGCTGCCTGGATTACTTCTTCACAGAGCCGCTTTTCCACTTTTATATGTCAGACCCTCAGGACTGGATTGCTCTCATCAGTTTTGAGGCCATCGTTCTTGTGGTCAGTCGACTCGCCGATCGCCTAAAACGTCATGCTACAGAGGCCGGCAAACAGCGCGAACAAGTGGAAAAGTTGTACCTCATGAGCAGGGATATTCTTTTGCTCAATCGTCGTGCCGCAGTCGGGGCCGAGCTTGTACGCCGTATTGTCGAAGCCTTTGATCTCGATGCAGTTTCGTTGTGGGACGCGAGAGAAGCACGTCTGGATACCGCCGGAACCGGATTTATTCCAGAAGACGAAGTGCGAGCAATATATTTTCATCAGCGTCACGGGGACGAAGCCGTGAACGGTAGATTTAAGCGTGTCTTATTGGTCGGAAGTCGAGCCATCGGCGCCATCGGTCTAGCAGGTGCTTCTGACCGGCCTTTCATTGACGCGCATACGGCAGATGCAATCGCTTCGTTGGCAGCCCTTGCGCTGGAGCGCTCGCATTCGTTTAAAGCTGAGAGTGAGGCAGAAGCTTCCCGCCAAAGCGAGCAGCTGCGCTCTGCCGTCCTCGATGGTTTGGCCCACGCGTTCAAAACTCCACTTGCCACAATCCAGGGCGCAAGCTCAGGTCTGCTGGAAATTGGTCCACTTGGACCGGTTCAAAACGAGCTCGTGACGCTCATCAATCAGGAAGCACTTCGCCTAAGCGACCTCACGACCCAGGCGCTACGGACTGCAAAGATTGATGGCGACCAATTGACTGTAAACAAAGAAGAAGTTCGTGTGCAGCCGCTGCTCGAAGATATCTCTGAGCAATGCTCTCATCACCTGTCACGGCATCACCTGCATCTGCGAAGCGAAATATCAAATAAGTCTATCTGGGTAGACGGTCGTCTTCTGAAGCTCGCACTGCTTGAATTAGTTGACAATGCTTCCAAATATGCTGATCCGCAAGCACCGATTACACTGTGCGCATCCCTGACAGGAGCGGATGTCACCTTCAGCGTGCGGAACGAAGGATCTTACATTGCTCCGGAAGAGCGTCTTCGAATCTTCCGGCGCTTTTACCGTTCGCCCGGATCTCAATATCGAGCGCCCGGCACCGGCATTGGCTTGTCGTTTGTCAAGCGATTCGCTGAAGCACATTCTGGCAACGTGTGGGTGGAAAGCGACTGCGAATCGGGCACTATCTTCTTTCTCACTCTTTCCGCTTGCACGCAAGGAGATTCGGATTGAACCCATTGAATGGGCGCGTTTTGATCGTCGAAGACGACTCGGCGCTTAGACGCACTTTGCGTACGACGCTGGACGCGCTCGGTTTTGATATCGGCGAAGCAGGCAACGGAGAGGAAGCTCTTCAACGAATGCGCATGGTTGATTATGAAGCTGTCCTCCTCGACATCAATATGCCTGGTATCGGCGGGATCGAGACCTGTCGGCGCATTCGCACCATCTTCACCAGACTCCCCATTCTTATGCTTACAGTGCGCGACAGCGAAGACGACAAAGTGGAAGCACTCGAGGCAGGAGCGGATGACTATGTCACCAAGCCATTCCAGATCCGTGAACTGACTGCGAGAATGCGTAGCGCAATTCGCAGGTTTCGAGCACCCGAAGCTCCATCAGCGATGCCAATCACGATAGGAGAAGTCATCTTAGATCCAGTGCATCGCCGCGTTAGGCGTTCTGGCATTGACGTGCGGCTAACGCCGCGAGAGTTCGACGCTTTGCGATTTCTCATGGAGCATGCCGGTCGCCCTGTCACGTATGCACGGCTACTCACCGCTCTGCGCGGCTCCGACTCTGTTGGTGACCGGGAGTATTTGCGAGTGCTCATAGGTCAGCTTCGCAAAAAGATTGAACGTAATAGCGCGAATCCGGAGTACATATTGACCGATAGTTACATTGGATACCGCTTCCGCGAAGTTTAGCTCCTGCGGTACCAGGAGAAGTAGAGGCGATTGCGCGCTTCTACTTCTCTCCGAGGTTCTCGACGATGCACCTAAAACCAATTTTAGCGGGCCGCACAACGTCCTCGCTCGCAGAGGAGATCAAGCACGCTACATGCCAGCAGTTATGGATCGTGAGTGAAGACATAGCTAATCTGTAGCCTTGTTTCAGCAGTCACTGTCCCATGGGCAGTTATAGGCTATGCCGGGGCTCTTTCTCAGTTGTTGCCAAATCGCCCAGTCAGTGCGCCGGGATACTCACCGTCAATCTCTTTGGCCCTTATGGCGTGACGCAGGCTTTCCTGCCGTTGCTCACTCGTTCTCGGGGGAGCCATCGTCTAACGAAATTTAAGGGGTTTTATGGATGCGATAGCAGTAGTGACTGGAGCGAGTCGAGGCGCGGGAAAGGGTATAGCCATTGCGTTGGGTGAGACAGGGGCG
>Ga0206946_1019_pt1 | contig 72822 bp, 45 predicted proteins | sample Alteio_BWOrgHeat_2_FD_152965 | JGI IMG/M metagenome (GOLD analysis project Ga0206946, IMG submission 152965) | Enriched cells from forest soil in Barre Woods Harvard Forest LTER site, Petersham, Massachusetts, United States -... | ecosystem: Environmental > Terrestrial > Soil > Temperate forest > O... | reverse complement strand
TGAATACAACCGCAATCTGACAGCTGGCGTTGGCGGCGAGCGGCGTCCCGCAGTTATTCGTCTGGGAGAAGTCGCCGGAGGAGGTAATGCTGGTTATAGTGAGGCTTTCATTGCCGGTGTTCGTGAGCGTGGCCTGCAAAGGAGCGCTCGGGCTGGCCTGGTTCTGGCTGCCAAAATCCAGACTGGCGGGCGAAAGCGATACGGCCGATGCCTGGCCGGCTCCGGTGAGTGTGATGGTTTGAGGACTGTTTGCAGCGTTACCTGTAACGGTGAGCACGGCAGACCGATTCCCGGTGACCGAGGGGCGGAAGCTGACATTGACAATGCAGCTGCTGCCTCCACTGATGGTGGCGCACTGACCGGAAGCGACGCTGAAATCAGCGGCATTGCTTCCGCTAATGGTTAATCCTGAGATGGTCAGGTTCTGGCTACCTGTATCTGAAATAGAGAGCGGCAGGGTGCTGCTGGTTCCACTTGGCACACCGCCAAAGCTCAGGCTGTTGGCGACACCTATGGCTGGCGGCGTATATGCCGTGCCGGTGAGCGGAATGGAGCTCGTCTTTGATACGCCTGGTGTCGCGACAGTCAGACTTCCCGTTTGCGCTCCTGCGGCGGTGGGATTGAAGGTCACAGACATGGTGCAGCCGTAATTTCCAGGCATCGGATTAGGGCATGGATTGTTGAGCGTAAACGGACCGTCAACGGAAAGGGTATAGTTTAGAACCTTTGCCGAGTATGGATTAGAAAGGCTCACGCTCTGGGCAGGGCTTGAGGTTCCAGCAGGATTATTGGTGCCGAAATCAAGCGAGCCCGGAGACAACAGAAGAGGATATACGCTGTTACCGAGGAGAGTAATTGCCTGCGCGTTCGTTTGGCCGCCAAAATTGATGGTCATCGTTCCGTTGCGAGTTCCGAGATCCTGCGGCTGGAACATGACGTGTACGGTGCAGGAAGCACCCGCGGGCACAGAGCCGGAGCAATCGTCAGTCTCCGAGTAATCGGGGAGAGAAAATGTGATGTTCGATATGGGAACGCTTACGGAAGAGATATTCGTCAGCTTTTCATCGAGCGAGTATCCAGAGCCAAATACAGTGAGAGGCCATGTGAGCTGAAGCGGAGAAACGCTGATGGCCGAGTTTATTTGACCAGTGCCGGAAAGCTGTAACGAGGCTGAGGCTCCGCCACTAATTTGGAGGGTGGCTGAGCGGTCGCCATCGATCACCGGTGTAAAGAGAACGGCAACGATACAACTCTGCTGAGATGCAAGACTGCTTGTGCAGGTGTTGCCAGCCAGGGTGAATTCGCTGGCACCGCTCAGGGACACGGTGGGAGCAGAGGTCTGGGCATCGCTCACATTTGTAACCGTGACTGTACGGTAAAAAGAGGGATTCCCGACAGTCTGCGTGCCAAAAGGAATGCCATTCGGCTCTGAAACCAAGAGGGGCGTTGGGCTGGTCAGATATTGGGATGGAACGTAGTAGTAGTTCTGCGGTCCGTTGTCGTATACGAGAGAGACAGTATTTCCCCCTGTGCCATTCTTCGGGTTCCATACGACCTGAACCGTGCAATAGCTACCCGGAGTGAGAGTTGTGGTGCAATCGTGTGTCTGCAAGAGCTCACCCGTAGCTGCAATCGATTGCAAAGTTAGATTTGCAACTCCCACATTCCATATGCGGAAAGGATGTTGGACGCTGGAAGTCCCTGTTTGCTGTGGCGGGAAGTACAACTGTGACAAATCGATCCATGGAAAGTCTCCTGCCGGAGTTCCTACCACTCGCGGATCCAGATAAGGAGTGAATGTCTGTACGGCAGGCGATGCATCGCTTGTGATGGTAACCGAGCCCTGAGCCAAGTTGCCATTTGCATCGGTAAGCGTGAGGACACAGCTGGTGCCAGCCGGAATGGTACTGCCGCAGTTTCCCTGTGCTTTTGCAAGGCCGCCTGTGAACGTAATGCTGCTGATATGCAGATCGGCCGAGCCAATATTGTGCAGCGGCAAAAACGGAAGGAGGTATCCGAGACTTATTTGTGGTTTCGAGTCAGAAGCAATTTTTGCAAGGAATGCGCCGCTTGTAGATGTGCATGTATTTCCCAGGCTGGCTTGCGTTGCATAAGCACTTCCTCCGACGATGATCGGGTCCTGCCCCGAACATCCACCGTTTAGTGTGAGACCACTGAAGCCGCCGGGGCTGCCGGCGAGATAGATGTTTCCAAGGGAATCGATGGTCATGGCAGCTGGGACCTGGGTGGTGGCGTGGCCGCCAAACGCGCTTGTCTCAAGTGGGTTTCCAGTTTTATCCAATTCCAGAAAAGTACCGCCGGTCGCGACATCGGAGACAACCGCGTTTTTTGCCTGAATCGGCTCAACTCCTGTTGACCCGGCTGCGTAGAGGTTTCCCTCGGAATCGACAGCCATGGCAGTCATATAGCCATCGCCAAGATATGTGGAATATGTGAGCGAAGTCAGCGATGGGTTCAGTGCCATGGCAAACTTCTGCGTGCTTCCATAAAGGCCATAGCCCAGTGGATGGCGATTGGCATTGATCGTGTAGGGGAATCCTCTGGATGCAGTATTCCCGGCTAAGTACACCGTGCCATCCGAACCGACAGCTATGCCAGAAAGGTTTTCAGACGTATTATTGCCTGAAATATCGCCGCCCAGAAAAGAGCCAAAGAGGAGCGTCTGGCCATCACTGGCAAATTTCGTGAGGAAGAAGCCACCCAGTACAGATTGAAGTTCTCCCTTGAGGGGAATTGAAGATTGATAGTTGCTGTTGAATGAGCCGGCGACATAGATATTTCCATCTTTGTCCAGCGTAATTCCGGTCGCGTTATTGTTCGCGCCGAGATAGCTCGAGAAGACATAACCCGTGCCCTGCGTATTGAGCTCTACGTAAAAGGCAGAATTGCAGCTAGTGCACAGGCCTCCTTGATAAACGGGTTGAAAGGAATTCACTGTTTGCAGCGATCCGTCCGCAGCCAGGCCGGAAACAAATGCGTTGCCACTTGCATTGACCGCGATCGCCTTGGGCAGGATCTGACCGGATGCAAGCAGCGTTGAATATGCCATAGCACCGGACGAATCCAGTTTCGTGATAAATCCTGCATTGCAGACGCCGCCGCATGTGCCGAGATTCTGCGATGTGACGGGGAAATCGGAGGCGCCTGTTACTCCGATTACATAGGCGTTTCCATTTCCATCTACTGCAACTCCGCTGGCCGTAGTGAAAGCGCTTGCCGGCAGATAAGTAGAATAGAGAATATTTTCGCCAGTTGGATCCAGTTTCGTGACAACGACCTGCTGACTGCCACTCGTCGAAGCGGGCTTCCCGTTTACAACCGGGAAAGTCGTGGAGTAAGTACTGCCGGTCATGATGAGATCGCCGTTTGTATCCGTGGCGATTGCGGCCACCTGGATACCGTTTTTCGCGGCGAGCATGTTTGCATAAGTCACCACTGGATCGATGATGAGTTTTTTTGTATGGTCATACGGTCCCAGCGCAAAGCCAACTTTAGACGGAGCGAGCATGCGGTAGCTCACCTGCACCGCACGCGTTTCTGTGCCGTCGTGCTGGAAGGCACTTGGTGCGAGCAGCCGGAGAGTATGGCCTCCCGATGTAAGCAACAGGCTTCCATCCTGCTGCGGCTCTACAGTTGACGCGTCGTCAACGTCAACTTGCAGGCGATAGGGATCGGCTCCGGGGCTGAGTTCAAAATCATATTCAAGCCGGCTGCTGCTGCCGTGGAAAACGAGATCGGTTCCCGGATAAATATCTTGATAGCGTATCTGGCGGTAAAGGGGAACGTGGGCGATCCATGCGGCCCTGTTCTGTCCGCTGTAATAATTGACGACGCCACCTCCGGGTGACTCTTCGTGAATTTCAGCAGGCTTTGCACCGGGGAAATGCAGTTCGTAGGCCTGCGACTGATTTGCCGACGATGGCACAATTCGGAGACGATCTTCCATCAACTGAGCTTCGCCGTCTGCAGTACGGGCGATGTAGCGAACACCCGGCATCGCCTGTCCGCGGTTCGGTTCAAATTCCACCGGCAGTCCGTGTGTTGTTGGAGATGGTTGACTCTGGGGAGTCGATGCAGCCGACAGTGATAACGAAAGAAAACCTGCCAAGGCGGAAAATAGCACGCACCGCTTCGCGGATACAGACAAAAACTGCATGAAGCCTCCAAGAAAATCAGTATTATCCGAACGCGTGCCGGCATGGCAGCACTGTTCTATTACAGTTACCGCACGATTAGAGTTGATGATTGAGCTAGACAGCTCGTTGGTGGGGGAATTTCCTTTAAATCGATAAAACTATAAATGTATTTTACAGTGTCCGCAAATCACTAGGAGTGGACCATTTTGGGGTGTCGTTAACCTTTTGTAACCGTCATCGATGCACATTGGTCATCATTCAGAAACGATTCCTTTGAAATTGCCTCGACTGAAGGGCAACACCCTCAGCAGCTCATTATTTGCTGGTCGGGATCCCCGCTTCTCGATTAGGTTAGTTGAGTCACAACCCCTTTTGGAGACCCTTGGTGAACCCGGCTCGACTTGTACGTTTTTTCCTTTCTGCCTTTGTTGTTTTGATCTGTATCCCCTCAACCATCGCTCTGGGCGCATCGCGGCAGAACATCTCACTACCGCAGATTTTCGAAGAGAATCAGGGGCAGGTGCCGCAGCGGTATCGGTATGTGTCTCATCACAGTGGGATAGAGACGATGTTTCTTCGCGAAGGAGTTGATTTTCTTCTCCCCGGCACAAACGAAGGCCATCAGCAGCTCGGAATGCGATTTATCGGATCAGGGAATGACTCGCACGTCGTTGCAACGGACCCCTTGAAGAGCCACACGAACTATTTGCTGGGTGCAGATTCTTCCCGCTGGATTCGGGGCGTTGCAAATTACGGGCAAATCGAATACAAGTCGATCTATCCCGGAGTTGATCTGGTCTTCTATGGCCACGGCAGCAAACTGGAGCATGATTTTCAGGTTGCGGCCGGCGCAGATCCATCTTCGATCGTATTTCGGCTAAATGGGGCGGAGCATGTCGCATTGGGGTCGGAAGGGGATCTCGAGATTCACATAGGGGGCGAAACACTCGTTCTAAAAAAGCCTGTCGCCTATCAGACATCAGCGGACGGGCGTGAGCCAGTGGGCGCTGCTTTTGCGTTAGCGAAGGATGGCGCTGTGCGCTTCCGCCTCGGCGCATACGATGTCACACGGCCGTTGGTAATTGACCCAGTCTTTACCTTCTCGACATACCTCGACGGCACTGATGCAGATAACATAGCGGCGGTTACCACCGATTCCGGACAGAACATCTACGTCACTGGTTTTACCAGATCTACGGATTTCCCTACGCAAAATGCGGTGCAGGCCAAATGGGGTGGAGCCGACGATATATTCATTACCAAACTGGATCCCACTGGTCACACGCTGATTTACTCCACATATCTTGGCGGCTCAGATGAAGACTTTGGAGCAACCATTGCGGTCGACTCTAACGGAGACGCCATTGTGGGCGGCATTTCCAGTTCCACCGACTTCCCGCATGCAGGTTCGGTACCCTCGTCTTCATATCAGACGACATATAGCTGCTACTTCGTGGCTTCGCTGAAACCGGACGGTTCCGCATTTAATTATGTGGGAAAGATTGGCGGTGGACAGGGCTCCTCTTATGCTAACGGCAATAACGGGAGGTTGACAGTCGATGTATTCGGCAATGCTTACCTTACCGGAGTCACGGACGCTCCTAATTTTCAGATCACACCAGGCACTCTCACCTCCACTGTCCCCGGCTATCCTGACACTTCCACATTCATCCTCAAAGTCGACCCCACAGGCAAGTTACTTTATTCGACAGTGATACCTGGAAATGCCGCGCAAGATCCTCTTTCCGTATACGTGAACTGGTTTCTACCTACAGGGATTGCGGTTGATTCGTCCGGACAGGTAGTTGTCGCTGGCACTGGGGGACAGGGACTTCCGACAACACAAGGGGTAATTTCCACCAGCTTCCCCAACGCCATCGCTAATGTGGAAAGCCCAACCGCTGGATACATTCTGCAACTGAACGCCTCGGCTTCAGCGATCAACTACGGCACATATATACCAGGGACCGACACCTTGGGCGGCATGACTGTCGACAACAGCGGCAATGTCTATATCACCGGTGGCACGAGCGAATCTAGCCTGCCTGTTACCGCAAGTTCCTATCAGAAGAGCCTGATTGCAGGTCCAAATTGCACCTGCAATTCAGGATACATAGTCGAGTTGAACGCGCAGGGAAGTGCCGTTCTGGCTGCCACGTATCTGAGCGGCGCACCATCGCAGGGCAATGGCGGCAGTTCGTTCAGCGGCATCGCGCTGGATAGTCATTCAAATGTATACGTCGGCGGAGAGACTGGCTCTGCAAACTTTCCTTTACAGAATCCGTTTACATCCGAACTGGAAACATCCACCTCTTCTGCGGATATGGTACTTGCTGAGATGAGTCCCGATCTTAGTTCTCTCACCTTCGGCAGCTTCCTGAGTTCGACAGATGGTACCTTTCCGGGGTCTATATTTTCGTCGCTCGCTATTGACTCGAACAACAATCTCATTGTGACGGGCACCACCTTCGCGAACGATTTTCCAACCACATCGGGCAGTTTTCAGACGCAGCCACCGCCACCCCCGAATCCGAATGTTGGTTACAGTCATACATTTATTTCGAAGATCGACATGGCCACCGCAGCGCCTTCGGTGTGTCTCAGCGCGTGGAATGTGAATCTCGGCCAAACCGCGGCCGGAAGCTCTTCGACTCAAACTATGACCGTCACGAACTGTGGCAACACGGCGCTTGATTTCACTTCGATCACATCCTCAGTCTCAACGATCACGGCGTCGCAAGGCTGTGGGTCGATTGCTCCCGGCGCATCCTGCCCGGTTACCCTATCCTTTGCCCCTGTCGACGACAACACTTCGTCCGGAACCATCACCTTCAGCGACAATGCTGCGATTTCCCCTCAGGTGATTCAGGTATCCGGTCAGGGCGTAGCACCCGATCTGGAGCCGGCGTCGAATCCCTTCGACTTCGGACATCTACTGGTGGGTACGCAGGGGCCAGCAGTTGGACTTTTCCTCTTTAATAGAGGAAACGCGCCTCTCGCCATTAGTCATGTCGCGATCAGTGGCAGTGGTTTCTCCATTGCCCAAAATGGCTGCACAGGAACCTTGCCGACCGGAGCTCCGTGTGTTGTTCAACTGGCCTTTTCTCCTCCGACAGCAGATACATTATCTGGATCGCTTGCCATTACTTCCAATGATCCTGTACATCCGCAGCTTGTCGTGGCGCTCACCGGAACCGGTGATAGTGCATATGGTGTTCCTGCAATCAGCATGGTCGGAACGGGAGGAGTTCCCCAGCAGACCCTGCAGATCAATAACGGGCCGGCTACATTGCAGGTTACTGGAAGCAACTTCTACCCAGCGTCGATTGTGAAACTGAATGGCGTTTCACAACAGACTATGTTTGAAAGCAATGGCCTGTTGCAGGTCACGATTGCAGCTTCTTCACTTACCAGTCTTGGGGAAGTGCCGCTCACGGTGGTAAACCCTGCTCCAGGAGGTGGTGAAGGTGCCCTCGTGACCATCACGCCGTATCAGGTCCTTGGGATCAATCCATCATTTATCGTATCCGTCCCGGCTACAAACTTAATGTATGCCGCGATTCCTGCATCCTCAACGACTGACCCCAATACTGTGGTTCCCATTGATCCCACCACAGGGACTTTGGGAACACCAATTCCTGTCGGCAACAACCCTGTGCTGATGGCGGCCTCCAACGATGGCTCATACCTTTACGTCGCGCTGGCGGCTGATCAGACAGTCCGGCGCATCAACATGACGACAAACACCGTTGACCGCACTTTCCCTTACTCTCCGAACCCCTTCTGCACCGGATGCTCAATCCTTGCCGCCACGGATTTGAAAACAATCCCTGGGTCACCTCAGGAAGTGGTTTTGTCACAGGGTTCAATGGTTTCGCTTTATAACGACAATGGGCTCGTCAACTACGTTCCTAATGCATTCGTGGAGTACAACGCGCCATCCTTTAACAGCATAGCTTTTGCTGGTAATCCGCTTGCACTCTATGCTCTGCCTTTCACAGACGTGCAGAACCCCTTCTTTACGACTGTTCCGATTACAGGTAGCGGACTGCAGTATACAGAGTTTATGGGCACAAACTACGGGCCGCCATCTGGAACCGGATCACAGGTAATTTCTGACGGCACGCTGCTCTACACAGATTCCGGAGAGATATGGAACCCGGCCACTCAGGCCATGGTTGCTACCTTGCCAGTCTCAACTACTTACAGCACCCAGGCAGACCTCACGCTTGACAACACTTCGAACAATATTTATTTCGTAGGTTTCAAAAGTTATCAGAACTACAGTGCAATCGCTCTTTCTTCCTATGGACTAAAGTCTCTTACGCTTCAAGGAGATCTGGAATTCCCTCAAATCAATAGCCCAGAAGTATCAAATGTTATCCGTTGGAGAGCCGATGGCTTAGCCTTCCTCGTACCAGGCCTCTATCCTGGGACTTCTGGTCTTTACCTTACCCGCAGTACCGCTCTGACTGGACCGCCCGTGCAGAATCCTGCTCCTGCCCTTACGTCCATTTCGCCCGCCGGCGCAACTGCAGGGGCGCCTACCTTCACGCTGACGGTAAACGGAACAGGTTTTGTATCGGCTTCAGTCGTGAGCTGGAACGGCAATGCCCTTGCGACTACATATGTGAGTGCCACACAACTCACTGCTTCCGTTCCGGCTTCCGAGCTGGTCTCTGCGCAAAGTGTATCCATTACAGTCACAAATCCTGCGCCCGGCGGCGGGACCTCGTCTGCGCTGGTCTTCACTATCATCCCTACAGTACCGAACGTCTCGCTCTCAACGTCATCCATCAGCTTTGGTGACATAGCCCTGGGCGCTTCGAGTTCCGCGCAGTCTATCACCATAACCAATGCAGGCAATGCCGCACTGAGTGTTGCCAGCATTGCCGTCAGCGGAGACTTTTCACAAACAAATAACTGTGGGACAACTCTGGCGATCAACGCCACCTGCCAGGTCGCTGTTACTTTCACACCCACGGCCACCGGACAACGAACAGGCACACTCACCATCACTGACAATGCAAGTGGCAGCCCGCAAACCGTTACTCTCACAGGTAACGGAACCGAACAGGCAGCCATCAGTCCCGGGAATGGGGGCTCGACAACTGTCACGGTGTCCAGTGGAATGGCCGCGACCTATAATCTGACGCTGTCCGGTGGCACCGGCCTCAGCGGAGCTGTTTCACTCGCTTGCACCGGTGCTCCGCAGAATGCGAGTTGCTCCATCGCTCCAGCCACTCTGACACTGCCCGTCGGAGGCTCGGTAAACTTCACAGTAACGGTGTCAACGACTGCCACTCAAGCTGCCTATCTACCGCAGCGTTCCAATATCATGATGGCCGGACTGGGCTTGCTCTCTCTTGGCAGCGTACCGGTGCTCCTGCTGCTCCGCAGACAACTACGAATATCCACAAAGACGCTGTATGCAGTATGTGCATTCACTATGCTTGCCGTACTTACCGGTTGCGGAGGCGGAAGTCACATAGGAGGAACGCAACTAACAAACCCGTCGGTTACGCCACCTGGAACGTACACACTTACAGTGACAGCTTCAGCTGGGGGCGCAACCGTTGCTCAGAAACTGACTCTCATTGTTCAGTAAAGCAGGCACGTGATTAAGTGAACCGACCTGATGGGCTGCCTTGGGTAGCCCGTCTGTTTAATCCTAATTTCGGATCAGCTTCATCCGTTTCGGCCAGATAGGGAAGGCGATTGGAGCGGGTGCAGGCTACGAGAATAGCGGGGAGCCGCGCCGAATAAAAAACCACATGACTACGTTGCGCAATGATGGCCCAGCTTCCGGGTATCTGAGTGTTCAGAAGTTCTTTGCTAAATCGTAAGTGTCAGAGGAAGCACACGGTCGACGGGTCGAGTCCGCAGGGGAATCAAAACGCGCTCGTTGTCTGACTGGGCTCATGAGGTTGATGTTGCTTGGCTTCGCCACTTCATCAGCAAATTCTCAGGTCGCGCACCACTCATTTAGCCGATTAGCCGCATCCATGCCTTGTAGACGAGCTTTCGTTTCCAGTTAGATTGCTGCCAGCTTGTCCGTTGTTCGGGCATAATCGCCGGTGTGCCAAGAATGACTCGCGTCGGAAAGCATACATCCATCAGCGACCTTCGCGAGACTGACCGCTGACTTATTGCAGCGGAGTGTTTCTTTCGTGGCTCGCCTGAAAGATGGGGATGGCCAGATGCGTCTCATTCTTAGCGCCCAGATTTCCTGAAAGCAGTGTGTGATCTTCGTTGTGGCCTCCTGAGTTAGATCAGAAATTCTCAAGCAGCCAGGCATTCGTCTCTCTGCTGCGCTGGCTGAATGCCAGGTGACGACTATCCGGTGACGGGCGAGGAAAAGAGAGCACGTGAATTCTCCCTTGATCTAAGAGCACGTGGGTTTTCCCGTCCAAGTCAATACGCGCTATAAAAAACACGTTTGTTCGAGCAGCCGTGAACAAGGCACTACCGTCCGCTGTCCAACCCATATCGAATATGCGCCAGCCATGGGGAAGCTGAAGGTTGCGCTCCGCGCCACTCCGCGAATCAAGAACGCGGACCTGTTCGGGAAGCTGATCTCGAGTCGCAACGGCGATGCGCAACCCATCTGGTGACGTTGTCCAGGATAACTCCGTCATTAACCCCAGCTTGGTTCTAGCCAGTTCTTGACCCTGACCTTGAATCGGGTCTAACTCGTAGAAGATCAACTGACCCTTATCCCAGTGACTGAAGATGCATGAACCGACCGGACGAGATGGGCAATGGAATCCGGTGGTGGCATCAATCCGAGCTTCCAGAACCTGTTCCGGCAATCCGCCCGAGACGGGAAGTCGCATCAGATGATTTGTTGTCGTTGCCGAACCCGCAGCAGCATGTGGTGACGACCAGTAAAGGATCCAGCGACCGTCCGGACTCATTTCGGCATAATTCTCATCGTCGGCTCCGGGAATCAGCGGTTCGGTGACGTCCTGTTCCAGTTGTTGTCGAAATATCTGATCTCTTCCGGTGCGATTTGACCAAAGCAGGATGGTTTTGCTGTCGTGCATCCACCCGCTTGGATAATCATTGCTCTCACTCACGGTGAGACGTGTAGGAGAAGCCATGCGCATCCCCCCGTCTTTGAGTTCGCCAACGTATACGTCGTCGCGTAATTGCCCCTTCAACACAGCAAGACGAGTCGCGTCCCGGCTAATAGTCGCCGAATAGGGCACCACTCCATCCCAACTCGTTACTTTCGTCGCTCTTCCAGAGGGCTTTCCGGTTCGCGGGTCGGCCATGATTTCCCAAAGATTCGCGCCATTCGGCCAAGATCCCTGCGAGTCAAAGATCATGCGCCCATCACGAGTCCAAATCAGCCCAGGGATATCGTTGGCTCGCAGCCGAGGATCCGAAACCACAACGCTCGGTGGTCCTCCTTCGAGTGACACGGTTTCGATGCTGCCCCCATCCTGACTTCCACCTTTTATGTAGGCGAGGCGCCGACCGGTGGGAGACCATGCCAAACCCGCGTAAAATTCGTTTTCGCTAGCCAGGATTCTATGGGGATTCTCCCCATCGGCCCCCATTACCCATATTTCGTGGCGGTGTCGGCTGATAAACGCAATCGATGAATCCTGGGGTGAAGCCACTGGCCACTGGCCATCGTCTCGCAGTTTTCGTGGGGCGCCACCGAATACAGAAGTCACCCAGATCACATACCCCGCGACGTTCGATTGGGCTGTAAGGATCAATTTCTCCCCGTCCGGGGACCAGGTAACATCCAATAGGTTGGTTCGCAACTCCTCGGGAAGTGGGACATCGTGGAATTCTCCGGATTCGATTACGGTCAAGTGCAACCCCTTCGGGTCTACGTACGCCATGTATTTGCCATCTGGCGAGATCGCTGCAGACATGAGGGAGTTTTCCGCGGTGTTATGCGTTAATAGACGCTCGCTTAACCTCTTGGCTGGAGCAATCTGCCGGCCTTTGAACCAGCGAAATCCCAAGGCAAACGCAAGAAGAATAACCGCCAACGACGCTCCAATCCACAGTCCCCAACCGTACCGTCGAGGCTGCGTGATCGAAGCACCCTCCGCGTGAGCCTGCGAGGTGTGCGTGGCAAGCTCAATGTCGCGATTCAATCGTTTCAGGTCAGAGCACATCTCCGTAGCAGTCTGGTAGCGGGCTTCGCGGTCCTTTTCAAGTGCTTTGCGAATGATCTTTTCGAGCGAATCGGGCACTTCGGGATTCAGTTCTTTCGCCGGAGGCAACGCCCGATTCAAGATGGCGTTCTGGATAACTGCCGCGGTGTCTCCACTGAAGGCCCGCGTCCCGGTCGCCATCTCAAAGAGAATCAAGCCAAAGGAAAACAGATCCGTGCGAGCATCCAGCTTCTCGCCGCGCACCTGCTCCGGAGACATGTAGCCTGCTGTGCCCATTGCTAATCCGGTGCGGGTTAAGCTGTGCTCAGTGGGCGACTCATACGGGATCCCCGTCTCAGATGCGCGGACGTCTTCTTCTCCGGGGTCATCGGGTGGGGTTTCCGTTGCAGCCTTAGCCACCTTCGCCAGCCCGAAGTCCAGAATCTTGACCTGTCCCCGAGTCGTAACAAAAATGTTGGCGGTTATTCTTCTTGCGTTTGCCCTGGTGGGCAGCGTCCAGTCCTTCGGCGATTTGAACGGCAAGGTCAAGTAGTTGTCTGAGCGGTAGACATCGACTTTCTCCGCTAGCCGAGGCGGCAGATTTCGAAATCACCTCTCGCAGAGTCTCGCCCTCCAGCAGTTCCATCACGATGAAGGGCTGAGTTTCGTGTTCCTCCACTTCGTAGATAGTGCAGATGTTGGGATGGTTCAGTGAGGAGGCAGTGCGTGCCTCGCGCTCAAAACGCTGAAGAGTCACAGAGTCTGTGGCCAGTTCATCCGGCAGGAACTTCAAGGCCACGGGTCGGTTAAGCTTCAGATCCTCCGCCTTGTAAACTAGTCCCATACCCCCGCCACCCAAAACCCCCAGCACGCGGTAGTGCGATACTTTCTGGCCGATGAGAGCGCCCTGGGTGATTACTGCAGCGGGGGCTTCAGGAGATTTGTTTTTGTTAAGTTGGACCGGAACCATGAGCCGGTAGCCGCGTCTTGCCACGGTCTCGATGAAGCTAGGCTTGTCTGCTGTGTCGCCCAGCGCCGAGCGGAGCTTCATGATCGCAGCGTTGATGCTGCGATCGAATTCCACCACCGTGTCATTCGGCCAGAGCCTCTTGCGGATCTCCTCACGCGAAACTACACCTCCCTCCCGAAAAAGAAGCATTTGCAAAATCTGGAACTGCTGCTCAGGCAGGCGTACTTTTCGCCCATTCCTCTGCAAGTCCCCGGCCGAAAGGTCGAGTTCGAAGGGCCCGAAGCGAACTAGATCGGGCAAACCTGCATCCGGCATGAAAGTTAGCCAGGATCGAACCGGCGAGGACAATCCTACTCGATCATGACTTATCAATCACTTACATAATCACTCAAAAATCATTGCTAGATGACATCCAGACAATTGCTACTGCTGGCGGTCTGAGGCAACGTGATGCCTGTCATCCGCTAATCCGTCCCAGGACGGCGGATTCCGGACAATGAGGTAATCCCAGAACCGGAAGCCAACTTTAACTTTAAGGAGGACAAAATCATGAAGTACAAGACTCGAGGCTGCATTACCGCAATAGCCTTGTCTGCTGCGCTAGTAATCTCTCAGTTGCCTGCACAGGAGCATTCAGACGATCATCGCTTCGGCCAGAAGCCCAAACTCATTGAGTTCGACCCTCCAGGCACCAATACCGTATCTTCGCCCGCGTGCGTGCCATCTTGTGGTACTCAAGCCTTCGCCAACAATAACCTGGGAGCGATCGTGGGTTCTTACACGGACGCAAGCATTGTGCCTCACGGCTTCCTGCGCAATCCCGACGGCCACATCCTTTCCTTCGATGCTCCGGGTGCGGGTCTGGGAGCTAATCTCAACCAGGGCACAGTCGCATTGAGCATCAACGACCTCGGCGTGATCGCGGGACAGTTCGAAGATCCCAACGATATCTTTCACGGCTTCGTGCGTTACCCGGACGGCTTCTTCACTACCTTCGATGCCCCAGGTGCAGGCACAGGCGCAAACCAGGGCACCATCGCGGAGGCCGTCAACCTCGCGGGGACGGTCGCGGGATACTACGTTGATGAAGGCAACGTCAGTCACGGCTTCATACGCCAACGTGACGGCGCCATCCTTTCGTTCGATGCTCCAGGAGCGGCCACAGGCCCCAACCAGGGCACTGTGGTCGCAACAAACGCCTTGAATCCGGAGGGAGCAATCGTCGGATGGTACATCGACGCCGACTATGCGGATCACGGATTCGTGCGTGTTCCTGACGGCACTATCACCACGATCGACGTTCCGGGAACTGTCTTAACTATTGTTGGTGGCATCACACCGGCGGGCGCGATCACCGGCTACTCGGCTGACGCGAGCAGCGTGCTTTACGGATTCCTGCGTGCTCCTGACGGCACTATCACCACGTTCGACGTTCCCGGCGGGGGAACAGGCCCCATCCAAGGCACGGCCGCTTTTAAGCTCAATCCCGCGAGGATGATTACGGGGCCGTACGTTGACGCGAGCAATGTGCTTCACGGCTACGTGCGCCCTCCTGACGGCGCCTTCACCAAGTTCGACGCACCGGACGCCGGCACAAGCCCCGGCCAGGGCACGCGCCCTGAAGGTATCAACCAGGCGGGCGCGGTCACGGGGTACTACATTGACGGCGGCAACCTGAATCACGGCTTTGTGTGGTGTCCCGGCAATGCGAACGATAAGTAAACACACAAGAGAGGGGACACAGCCGCGAGTCGTGCCCCCTTTTCTTCTGTCTTGATGCTCCGCTAAGACGATTCACAGCGAAAAGGAAGGACGATTGTATGACAAAGGAACTGCAACATCGGAACTCATCGACCTCGATCTGGTCGATACCTGTGCGGTCGGTGTGGACCGCGCTCGCGGTAGGGACCCTGTTTCTCTCCGCGGTCACCACGGCCCGATCACAGGAAGAGAAGGCGCCGAAGCCTCCGACTTACACAGTGCTCTACACGTTCACCGGCGGGGCGGATGGGGCGTTTCCTAATGAACCGTCGCCGGGGCCGGGCTTGGTCCGGGACGCAGAGGACAATCTTTATGGCACCGCTACGAGCGGCGGCGACTTCAGCGGGGAAGCCTGCGGCGGGCCCGGATTCGGATGCGGCGTGGTATTCAAGCTCGATAGGTTCGGCAAACAGACGGTGCTCCATACCTTCACCGGACCACCGGACGGCGCGCAACCCGAGGCAGGCCTGATCCGAGACGAGGAGGGCAACCTCTATGGGACCACCATAGGCGGCGGCAGCGCTGGGATTCCCGGGATTGGCAATGGAACGGTGTTCAAAATCGATCGGGCCGGTGAGGAGACAATTTTGTACAACTTTACTGGCGGAGATGATGGGAATGGCGTCTACGCGGGTGTGATCCGCGATGAACAGGGGAATCTATACGGCACCGCCCAGTTCGGTGGAAGTTCCGGGAATGGGCTAGTCTATAAGCTTGATCGGCTCGGCAAACAAACCGTGCTCCACACCTTCACCGGGTCACCGGATGGAGTGAACCCCGCCGGAGGTCTGATCCGGGACGAGCAAGGGAACCTCTACGGCGCCACGACTCGTGGCGGCACATCGGGGATAGGAGTGATTTTCAAGCTGAACCCGACTGGCAACGAAACCGTGCTTTACAGCTTCGCAGGGGGGCCGGACGGGGCATATCCCGAGGGAGGTCTGATTCGGGACGCGGCGGGTACCATCTATGGCATGACAGCCATTGGCGGAGCCTTTAACAACGGAGTTGTCTTTAGGCTGGACCCGGCCGGCAAGGAAACTGTGCTCTACACCTTCACGGGCGGGACGGATGGGGGATTTCCTTACGGAACGCTATTACGGGTCGAAAACGATCTCTATGGCACCACGTTCTTCGGGGGCAACTCGACCACGCTCTGCGGCGGTCCGTACTGCGGGGTCGTGTTCAAGCTGGACCAGGCTGGCAAAGAAACCGTACTGTACAGCTTCACCGGTGCGGCGGACGGTTCAAACCCCTACATAGGTTTGGCCCGAGACGAACAAGGTAACTTGTATGGCACCTCCGCCTACGGCGGAGACTTGACCAGCCCGGAATGTCCGGGATATGGCTGCGGCGTGGTCTACAAGATAACCCTTCACGACGACGGCAAAGACAGCGAAAAGAAGAGTGAAATTCTGCCTTCTCAAAGCGACTGAAGCCAGGCCACCACTACAAGCTGTCAATCATGGATGGCGTACAAGAAAATGCCGCCGACTACATCTGCGGATAGCTGCTTCGGCCACGTTCCGGAAACCCTATCACTGTTGTCAGCTCCCGGGCCATGTTTCCAATTCTTTCAGATGGAGAAATACTCATGCGACTACCTCTGCGATTTCGTAAGCCTGCGCTCCTTCCTGTCAATACTCCTCTGTGTGACCGATTCAACATAGGGCAAATGAAAAATCGAACCCAGCTGTTGATAACAAGGCCAAAGACTCATCGAGTTATTCAGATTGATCCCAGATGGGTCACAGTAACCTCCTTGTGACTAAACCTCTCACACGGGCGATTATGCTCGCGCGACCTCGCCGCAGTGCCGCCGCGCCAGCTTCCGCAAACGCCCAAGTCTTCTTCTACGGGCAGAATGAGGAAAGGTTTGTTATGGAGAGGTCTGCTCCAAACAGTAACACCCCTGCCACTAATTGAATCGGTTGAGTTTACAGTCCGCTTTTGGTCCGCCTCAATGTAAGGAGTGCGACATTTTCGAACTGCACACTTAGCCTAAGTAGATCTGATTAAATGGCTTGGAGGCGCGGGTGGGAATCGAACCCACGTATAGGGGTTTTGCAGACCTAGAATAAAAGACCATCAACCCTTTTATCATCAAAGCATCGCTCGCTTCGTTGGCATCTTCAGTCCGCTTTTGGTCCGCTTTCAGCCCCGGTTTCAGAGAATTTACAGAAAACCATTTGACCTCCATCCGGACGGCCTGAGATTGCGCTTACTCTTATCAAAACGAGGGCTAGATCTTTAACGCCGAGGAGGCAGAGGAACCGGACGCGTTGAAGCACGGCGGATTTTGAGTTTCCTAATATCTCTGTAAGTCTATGACAATAAAAGAAATGTCAGCGTGATTAATCGTAGCCATAAGTAGTTGAGCGACCGTAATTTAGCGCAATATATCGCAACAGGGAAAAGCTGATGAGGGTACCGCTATTGCACCGAAAATGTAACCGTATCCTCTCTAACCGACCGCGCCGCCGGGAAATGCCGAATGCACCGAGCCCACTGACGGCGTTTTGACCGTCCCACTGCGAGGACGACAAACGAGTGTCGGTCAGCGTCCGACGACACCCTGATGCCAGTCATACCCGTATAGTTCTATCTATCTTTGATAGCCACATGCCGTTGCCGAAGCCAGTCTGCGATAGAGCCGAGCAAAGCGGCTCTCTCAAAGTGAGACGATATCTTCAACAGATTTGCCAGGCCATGACTTCTTGATAAAGCGGCCGGCAAGAAAGTTTCCGAACTGCGAGAAATGGAGCCACCCAAAATGATGGTATTGGGTGTGAAGGGTAAGAGATAGGTCTCGATAACCAGACCGAGTTCCTTCCCGAAGGCCGACATCGTGTCAGCTGCAATAGGATCGACGCTGGACTTCGTTGCGATTTCTTTGACCGACCGATATTGCCCTCTGCGATCTTCATGCAGTTTCATGATTCCGCGAGTGGAGATAAATTCTTCCACGGTGCTGTCCTTCCAAGGGAGAGCATAAAGATCGCAATTGTTGGGAAGGATTTCAGTTGCGGGAACTGCTCGGCCATCGATCGCAAATGCGGCTCCGATCCCGGTTCCCAACGTAATTCCAATTGCTCTAGGTGCGAATGAGAATGACTCCTGAAGCTCACCAAGAAGAAAGGCGTCTGCATCATTGAGAAACACGACGTCATTCTCTTCAATCCCGAACCGGATCGCGAGTTGCTTACGAACATTTACGCTATACCAGGCCGCGAATTTATGTTGCAGCCATGAGACACCATTGCAGTAATCAAATGGTCCCGGCACAGCAACTGCTATTCCTACTATGACCGCTGACGAGGTCAAAGCAGAGAGCGCCATGCGACCGACCTCGTCGACCCGATCTAACAGATACGTTGCCGAACCCCCATCATTCAGGGGCAGGGATGCTCTGGTCCCGTTGAAAGGGCTGCTAACTCTCGCAGCCATGGCGGCAACGTGGCTGCCTCCCATATCAAAGCTCAAAATGACCTCGCGGCTCGTCGACGGCGCGTGATCACCAAGAAGGGAGTCGGAAATATTATGGAGCATTGATGCCTTTCTCGCGCTTGCGATCCTGTCGTGCCAAGCAACTGGCCAGTGCAATCCTAAGCACGACTCCTGCCTGCAATGATGCTGAGCCCTTGCCCTTCCGCGCCATTTCGGACGAAGCACGGCGCGTCGAAATACATTGTCCCGCGGGTGTCGGGAGTATACGCAGGCCAATTTGGCAGGCCTCCATGATTGGGATTCCCGGTCCGTGCAAAGCTTACCCAAGCAGTACTCATCTGTTTGGAAAGAACGAAGGCGGAAGGATCACCGCCACTGTAATGATCGCAGATCTCAGCATTGTCAAAGACGAAGGAGATTTCGGCAGCATGGAACGGACCGGGGCGGTCATCCAAGCAAGGCGTCCTCCAAGAGTATATGTAGGAAAACGCTGGTGCTGCGCCAAGTGCTGCTTTCCGAGCAGCCTGGGCGAATGCGGGGATGCGCCATCGAGAGGCTTCGATCGTCGCCCACAGGCTGAAAGGCGTAGCTGTCGGGTAGTCTGCACGGTAGACATCGATTATCGCGTCGCTCTCTTTGCCATACGCTTCACGGACCAACCGAACCATCTCGTCGACTCTCATGTCGGTGACACCCGTGCGATCGAGTCCGTTTGTGCTTTCGTTGAGATTGGTCCCCGTGATCAAGGGAATATGCGAAGAGATTGCCAAGCCGTCCGGGTCGAACGGATGGTGGGGAAGGGACCGGCCGTCGACCGTCGGCCCCCAACCTGTTTCGCCAAAGGAATCGCGAACCGCGGTGTGAGCAGCCAGCGTCTTTCTCGCCGCTTCATTCGCTGCGCCGGAGAGACGATCCACCGGAATTGTCTGCAGCTCCCTCACCTGCCATCTCATCAGGCCAAGCTCCTTCAGCAAAGCTTGGGCAACTTCCTGTGAGTAGTCAGGAGAGAGGGCCTTTAGAAAGGGCCCGCTCTGAACCACCGCGCGATGAAAGAGGCCCTTCGCGCAGGGCATCGCCATGAGGGCGGCGACCTTTCCGCCGCCCCCGGACTGACCGAATATTGTCACGTTGTCGGGATCGCCGCCAAATGTCGAAATGTGAGTGCGGACCCACTCAAGAACCGCAACGATGTCGAGCATTCCGACATTTGCAGAATCAGAGAATTCCTGGCCGCCGATGGCCGCAAGATTCAAATAGCCGTAAACGTTCAGGCGATGATTGTGATTGACTACAACCACATCGTGGTTGCGCGCCAGACTTTCACCATCGTACGAGAGTAGATCGTGTCCACTGCCCGCCGAATATCCGCCTCCGTGCATGTAAACCATCACCGGGCGTTTTCCGTGGCCCTTAATCTCCGGTGTCCAGATATTCACGCGTAGGCAGTCCTCACCGGGCACGCAAATGGCAGATCCGCGATGAAGCAGGAATGCATCTTCATCGGTGTGCGCCAAGTTCTGTCCATCCGTGATGAAATGAGCGGAGTCCTCCTGTGGGCATACGCGGCTATACGCTAGAGCATTCCTGATTCCGGTCCACGGGTCGGGAGGCGCAGGAGGCATGAACCGCCTGGAACCAGAACTCGACGCACCATACGGAACACCCTTGAAGATGTATATGCCGTTTCTTTTGAATCCGCGGATTCTTCCCGAGCTTGTCTCCACTACTGTCGCGCCATCAGAACAGACAACTTCTCCCGGTTTGCAGTGAGTCGGATCTTTTGAAAGTGGAGATCTGGTTGTTGCAGATATTCCTGCCACGCTTCCGGGCGCAAGTACCTGACCCATAGATCCCGCGGCAACGGCGGCGATTCTTTTTATGAGTGTGCGACGGCTGTTTGAAGGATTCATCGATTGCTCCCCGAGGGGCCTGCTCGCCGAGATGTCAACGCACTAAGTCTCCTTTTGCAGCCTCAGTCCAGTATTTTCGGACTGAATGGTGTACATCTGCGTTCCATGGCGCAAATGCCGCAGTTCACCGTTGAAGCTTCTTGGAGTGTTAGCATTCAGCAGCCCAGGTGCGTCGCTGAGTTTCGGCAGATACCCGAAAAGCGTGCATAGAACAGTCTCTGCAAAGGCTCCGCCGCCCGTACACTCTCGCATGCAGCCCTGACGCTGAGCAATGCGTACGGGAGCGTCACGGTCTCGCCTATTAACTCCATAGAACTCGCGCGCCTGCGCGTACACGCCTTCATAGACTGCGGCCTGAGTCCGCCGCAGAAAGGGAACTGCGATGTTCCAGTACCCCAGGCGGCACAACGCGTCAACCGTCACGGCAGGCCATGCGTCATAGGCGCCCATCGGCCCGTGGTCGGGGCGGTCAGAGTTCGTCGCTGCCACATCGAGTTGAGATTGCGCGCGCATCCAATTTTCCATCAGCAGTTCGCGTTGAACGAAGTCAACCATTTCGCGGCATATGTTGGGCGGCAGGTCTGCAGCCAAGAAACGGCCGATAGTGGCGAAGTCGTAGCAGTGGCGCATCTCTACCCGTGTTCCATCGCGGTGCAGGCTTGCCCACACACCCTTTCCCGGTTCGTAGAGCGTCATGACTGCCTTGAACATGGCGTCTGCCTCGAGGCGCAACTGGCGGGCTTCTGCGCCGTCGCCGTTCTCCTCGAGAATCTCGGCAAGCTCCCGCATCATCCACACATTGGCGGAGTTGAACGACGGAACCTTGTTGATGTAGGTGGGCACACATTCGAGCAGATTGAGCGCACCACCATAATCGGCCAGTTGGTCGCCAGGATTTAGCCGCAGTTTCTTCCAGTTTGTCGCTAGAACGTGCAAGCGTTGCAGCACCGTCTGGTCGGCGATTTTCTCGCGCAGGAACTCCTTGTCCTGCGTAACGACAAGATACGACCAGGCCAGCCGGAAGATGGAGAGATCATTGGCCGCATATCCGCGCAGATCCCATCCGGCGGACACCTCCAGAAGCCTGGGTGAAGCAGGTCGCTGGGTTTTGAAGATAATAACTGAACTCTCGTGTGGGTCCTGTTCCAGGAACAGCCTAATTTGCTCCCTCATCTGCTTAGGTTCGAGCAGGGCGAAAAGAGTAGAGAACAGGGAGGTATCCCAGTAGAAGACTACCCCTTTTGAGCGCTCGCCACTCGTGATAAAGGTCCTGTTGCTCCACAGGTCGGTTCGCAACAGCACCAGCAGCGTGAGCACGCTGCGGTAGTAGATCTCGCGGATTGCTGCGTCGTCTGTAACCAACAGCGGAGCATTACCTGAGAAGAAGTTGTTACCCGGCGTGAAGGCGCTATTCCATCTGTTCTCCCACACAGTTTTGGTGCGGTCCCACTGTGTCTCGAACCACTCGCTTGCAAGGCCAGAGCGTCCAGGCTTGCCAGGTTTAGCCACGTGCATCAGGAAACGAATTTCGTAACTTTCATTCGGAACGATACTCACCCGCCACTTGGCAAACTGGCCGTCCGCTCTGTCTTGCGGGAGATCGAAGAACCGATAAACAGCATCCATCTTCCATTTGTCCGATGTGGCTCGGATCTCTCCAGGGCCGAGGATCTCCGGGTTCACCGGCAACCAGCCCGTATCTGCAGTTAGTGCTACGTCAAAAGTCCTGGGGGTCGCGCCACTATTCGTGAACTTCACCCGCCACAGGACTACCGTGTCTTCTATGACCAGCCTGTTTGTGGTAACCACATCGATATTTCCTACCTGCGCCCGGCGAACGGCCTGGTAGGCAAACCATCGGCAGCTTGTGCTGTTGTAGGACCGGCCATCGATCGTCATGCCGCACATCGGCAGGGAATAATAGATGGGCCAGTACGGTCCAGATTCGTCGCCATAGAGTTGACCACCAGGCAGGAAGTTCACCCCAACCAGATCTGGCGCGCAGGCGGCCATCTCGTGGAAGTTATGCAGCGAAGGCATCTGCGCAAGCAGTCCGCAATCCAGCCAGCCGGTTCCCATCTCATCCAGCGTCGGCAGCCCGGAAGCGACCGATGGGGTGGCTCTGCCGTCCATTGAAAATGCGAGGGCCTTGCTGGAGAGTAGCTCTGCTGAGAGAGCCGCCAAACCGGTTTCGCAGAACATCCGCCGGCTGATGGTCTTATGCAGTACCGAGGGGGTGTCGCTTCTGGCCTTATGCATCGTTTCAAACATCTCCGTTCGTTGGTTGGACCGTTGCCAGAGGTTCGTGTCTCTGGCTCCGGGCGAAGATTCCAGCCACTATTCCCCAGAACCAATTGCATTTAAAGACGCACATTCGCCAGTGCCCCTGCGGTATTGTTCATTGTAAGAAAAGCGATACTTCACTCATATATCATGAGCTTTATTGGTTATTCAATCATTATGTGCGATCCTGGCATTCCTGAATTTATGACGATACTCACACGACCTATCTATGGATTTGATATTCCGGAGAGGGGGCAGGAAGGGAATCTTGCCAGGCAGGGAACGACGTGGAGTCATAAAGGGAATTGCGGCTTCAGTCGGTATCATTTGTGCACGACCTCGGATATTCGCGCTGAGGCAAGATCCGGCGTCGATAGAGAAGTCGAGCTTTTCACTGCCAATCGAGGGCTGGCAAATAAAGGTGGGAAACTTGTCCAACCGATCCAACTGACGATAAATCACGCCGGAATGGACGCAAAGTTAGTCGTACGCGTCGACTACCACGAGGTCGAGAGTCGCGTTCTGTCTTCGGGAAGGCACAAGGCGCAGTATTGCGTAAGCGGCGAGGAAAACAAGTGATGCAGATTGAGCCAAGACGAGTCCAGTTGATGCTCGACTTGACCGGTAGTACCTATCGCCGCCGGTTCGTTAAGCTTTGGAGGAGAACTGCTCCATATCACATTCGTGAGTTGGAACCTAGACCCGCGTGACCTCAATACCGAGTTTCTCGAAGGGCGCGATTGCTGAACCAGATGCCCCGATATCAGTTATCAACCGATCTATCTCTTTGATTGGGCAGAGGAGGTATTTGCTAATAGAACCGAGTTTGCTGTGATCAGCTACCACGACCTTCATCTTGGTGTTTTGCACAAGCTTGCGCAGGACCTCGGCCTCGGAAGGATTCGTGCAGGTCAGGCCTTTTTTCGCATCGATGCCGTCGATGCCAATGAACATGATATCGGAGAAGAGCATCTCGGCCGCGGCGTTTGCGAGCGGACCCACCAGAGTGAACCAACTTCCGCGGAGGTGCCCTCCCGTCACTATTACCTCGATGTCTTTCCTGTTACTCAATTCCATTGCCACATTCACGGTATTCGTGATGATGGAGATATCGCTCAGTACCTTGAGACTTTGGAGCACTTCGGTTGTCGTGGTGCCGCCAGTCAATGCGACGGTCTGTCCCGTGCTGACGAGTTTTGACGCAGCGAGGCCGATGCGACGCTTCTCTTCCGCAAAACTGCTCACTTTGTCCTGAAAAGAACTGTCGTTCCGAAATGTCTCGTAGAACAGCGGTCCTATTGGCGCGGCACCGCCCCGGGTGCGCTTGAGCAGAGATCGGGTTTCGAGATCTTCGAGATCTCGACGAATCGTGGCGATCGAAGCACCAAGCGTCTGACAGAGTTCATCAACAGCAACTGCACCCGTCTCCTGCAATCGCTGAAGGATATATTCGTGTCGTACAACCAGATTGTCACTCTTTGCGGGCATTTTGCTTGACCTTTGCCTAACAAGCGTAATCTGCGTATCTGCGTTCTACCATAGCATACGTGTGAGCGATCAATCGCTCTACATGATCGAAAATACATTGAACAGTCAGATTGTTTTGATACTTTTTCTAATGCGCAAATGCTTAATTAGGGGCAATAAGATCGCATGTAATGAGCGATTCATATAGTTTAGGTCGTATAACATGATGCAACAATTCGGGCGCTGAGCAGGGTTCCACAGTCCTGCGACTCCCAGTCGATCAAAATCTAATCTGAGGCCGCCGAATAAAATATCACATTGTTGATGATCTCTCTGCAAGCTGTTCGGAGTGAGGCCACCCATTGCGAACGGAAGCCTTAATCGTTGCACAGCTCTTTCCGATCGATTGCCCAGAAGGTGAGATTCTATAAGCGCCTATCGTAGCCGGCACAATGAAGGTCTCCGCATAATGGACAACAAACGGTTCGAACGCGTCGGTAGGGCTCACGACAACAGCCTCTTCACCCTCGACAAGGTTGAGAACATTGACGGAGTCTCGAGTTTCGTGAGGCGTCGAACCCGTAAACCAGTGTCTGCGGGTTTCGATAAAATCCGAGTTGTGAAGTCCGGTGCGTTCTTCTCGCCATCCGGTGCCTTCTGCGACTTGTTCTATTTGATTGATCAGGTTTCTCCGGACCCAATTGGTGTCGCGATCCCAGACGATGTTTATCAGCCCATGGTCGAGATGAATTGGCCTCGGTGAACCATCCAAACCGAGCCGCCCCCAATCCCACAACTTGAACGTGAAGATGTACGGCGTGGCGCTAATTTCAAGGACCATACTGTTCTTGCCTGAACAGTGAATCGTACCCGCCGGGATCAGGAAATGGTCGTGCTTCCTGACCGGAAACTTGTTCACATACGCCTCCGCCCTGAAGGAATTGCCATTTACTTGAGCCGCCTTCAATTCCCGTATCATCGCATCTCGATTTATATGCTTCTTAACGCCAAGATAGACGCTTCCATCTTCGTCGGCATCCAGAAGGTAGTAGCTCTCGTCTTGGGTATACTTCATTCCGAATTTGTCCCAGATGTATTGTGTTCTCGGGTGAACCTGCAGCGAGAGGTTTCCGCCGCCCATGGTATCCAGCAGATCGAAGCGAATGGGGAATTCAGCTCCAAACCGAGAGTAGACACTGTGGCCCAGTAACTCGCGGGGATGGAGTAGGGTGAGATTCATTGCGGGAACTTCCACACAGGTCGATCCGAACGTGAGCAGCAGGCTGTTCTCTTCGGGCACGCAGTCGAAGCACCATGCGTGGTTCGGAACATCGTTCGGAAGGTTGCACACTCCCTCCATCCAGTGTCCACCCCATGGGCCAGGGTCGAAGTAGGGAACTACGCGAAACGGACGATGCACCAGTTGGCTCAATCCTTCGCGCATGGATCTTCCGGTCACAAGCTTTGGGGTCTCACTGTTAGTGTCAAGCCAGAAATCTATTCGTCGGATCAATGAGGCCTTCAAACGATCAGCTGCGCGCCAATCAACAAAAAAAGCACGCTTGTACTTCCGTCCTGCGTTCTCCTGAAAGTTGTGGGCTCCAAAATTCCCGATCGCGTTGCGCCGCTGACGCTGTTGGATTTCCCAGCGTGCCATATCGGCGTAGATGAAGACATCCGATTCTGGGGCAACTAGGGTGGCCCCGGTGCCAATGATGAGCAGTAGGCCGCGCCTCCAATTCGTCGCCCGTTCGCGAGCATTGCCGAGTTTCCGCGCGTCGAAAAAGTCCTCGATTTGAATCCTGTTCATCCGGCCGAAAACGGGGTCATCACTTAAAACATCCTCAACCATTCTCTCGACCGCAGGCGAAGCCTTCAGAAGATCGGTTGTCATTATGACGTCTGCGGGTTTCAGTCCTTGTTCGAGAGTCTGTTTGAGCTCTAGCTCCAGTACGCCTGGATAGCACTCGACACAGATTACAGAATTGGCTTCGTAGGCCTTCAACCGATCAAGAATTACAGGCCAGTTCTCCCAACAGTCGGCCCCGGACGTGTTGACAGTAATGGTGGGGAATTTATCGTAATTCGATTTTCGCTGCATCTGCCCTCCGCTCGTTCAATGTCTCTGCCGCACTTCCAAGTTGCCTGAGCGCTCTAACGGAGCCAGACATCGCCTTACCAGTTCTTGTGCTGGTTAAACACGCAAAATAAGTGACGAAAGGCGCGCATTAGATATCCTCTCCTTTGCTCCATTGTCTGCTCATACTCTAACAACAGAAAAATAAATTTAAGTCGCTTATTTATATTGAGTTAGATAGTTGACATTCTAAATGGTGCGCGTGTGCATCACAGCTGCTACGTTCAAGAGAATCTCAAATGAAGAGCGTAAATGTCAATTGCAATCATAAATAATGATTGACAAATCGCTTTGATAGTTACTACGATTGCCGCCTGAATCACAAACACGCACGTTTCGATTTGGAGAACACCATGTTCGAACGATTGGTTGTTGGAGGCTCCCCACTATTAAAGTGGGGCCCGGGAAATGGAGCCCTTCCCCTGATCCTGGCGGCAATTCGGGGCGAGGGAGAGGCAATGAGAAAGTTTTCACTTGAGTGGTGGAAGACCTGCAGAGTGTTTGGCCTGTGGCAAGCGTGTCTTCTGAGTGGGATCCTATTGCTATCCGGCACGGGGCTTGCACAGCTATCGACGGCCTCGCTGAGCGGAGCTGTCCGAGATTCCAGCGGTGCGGTGGTTCCAAGTGCCAAAATCGTGCTGAGGAATGTGGCTACAGCTGTCGAGCACTCAACCACATCCAATGGTGCGGGCGCCTATCTCTTCCTGGATATCACCCCGGGTAGATATACGGTTCAAGCATCGGCTCCAGGCTTCGAGGAGCAGCGGGTTCCTGAGTTCGTACTTACGGTCGGACAGGTCGCGGCGATTGACTTTGCTCTGTCCGTTGGTTCACAAAGCACCGTAGTGACGGTGCAGGGTGCCACACCGCAACTCGAGACGTCAAGCGCCAGTCTCGGCACCGTCATCGGGACGCAGCAGGTGAACGATCTTCCGCTTAACGGGCGTGATTTTACTCAGCTTCTTATCCTGAGCCCGGGTATATCTCCGATAAACAACGGGCAGGGCGGTCCCAGCGGAGGCCAATATGCAACACCAGAGCCCATTAATCAGACATCCACAATTCCCTCCGTCAATGGGCAGGGCAACCGATCCAATTACTTTTTCACGGATGGTCTGAGCAATTTCGGCTCCTTCCACAGTGTGTATGCGGTGCCGCCCATCATCGATGAAATTCAGGAATTCAAGGTCGTGTCTCACACAGACAGTGCGGAATACGGGTCGGTAACCGGTGGGATCGTCAATGTAGTCACCAAGTCCGGCACAAACAGTCTCCACGGCTCAGTGTGGGAGTATTTCCGCAATGCTGTCTTCGATGCTCAGGCCTACTTCCTGCCACCCGGTACGCCCAGGACGCCTTATAACCAGAACGAATTCGGCGGAGCTGTCGGAGGCCCGGTTTGGCTCGGGAAATTGTACAACGGCAAGAACAAGACCTTCTTCTTCGGGGCGTACCAGGGATTCCGTTTCTCGCAGACCAGCAATATTCCGCGGAAAGTTCCAACTGCCGCGCAACTCGCTGGAGATGAGAGCAGTTGGCCGACACAGATATACAACCCGTTTTCTACCGTTCCAGATCCAGCCCACCCCGGCCAGTACATTCGTCAGCCATTTCCCGGGAACCAGATTCCTTCGAGTCTCATCAGCCCGGAAATGCAAGCGTATGCGAACTTCGTCTTCCCTGCGGCCGGCCCGGCATTTGATGCAAACGGAGATAATGTGCTTGACACAACTCCCGAAACTCAGACGATCAACCAATGGACTGCCCGGATTGACCAAGTGATTGGCAAGAACGACTCAGCATGGTTTCGGTATAGCTATGACACCAGTGTAGCCAGTTCTTCCGGTGGCCTTCCCGGAATACCAAACGTCAACACTAATCCGAACAGGAACTATGGTGGCAGTTACGTACATATCTTCAGTCCCAGTCTCGTTCTTCAGGGTGAATTCGGCCGAACGATTGCCGGAGCCAATGCCTCAGCTTTCTTTACAAAAGGATCAGCAGACATCATTAACCAGGTCGGGTTCGTGCCGTCTTTTGCCGGCAATTACACCGCTATAGGAGGGGCAAGAAGCCTTCTTCCGCAACTTAGTATCAACGGATTTTCCAGCGCAACCGAAAACATATCGAACCACCCCGAGGTTCCGAGCTCTTACCAATTCAGTGGCGTTTTGACGAAGACATGGAGAAACCACGAGATTCACATAGGTGGCGGGTACATCAGCAATAGGTTCTTATCTCCAATCGCCCTCTCAAACCTCACATACGCCGCGCAAGAAACCGCGGACACAAATCCTCTGGACACCGTCAATACCGGCGACCCAGTCGCCTCCTTTCTGATCAACACTCCAGACTCAGCTCAGCGGCGCAACATCAACTCGGAAACGCGTCCAGGCGGTGTAATGAGCCAGTTTGTGCAGGATAACTGGAGAGTTACCCCGAAGTTGACGATCAATGCGGGGCTTCGCTACGATCTCACATTTAATCCACCCTATGGGACCAGCAAGCAAATCGGTCAAAACGGCGGGCCAGAGACAGGTGACGTAGATTTCGGCAACGGCACTTATATCGTGCAGTGGCTTCCTCCTACCTGCGCTGTGCGCGGCCACGCGCCTTGCATTCCCGGAAGCGGCACGCTTCCGGCGAACGTCGTTGTGTCTCCAAACAAGAAAATAATTCATAACACCTACACAAATTTCGGCCCCAGCTTCGGTTTTGCCTATAAGGTAACGGATCGCACAGTCGTTCGTGGAGCTTTCGGCATCGTCTTTGACAATTGGTCGGGTGTATTACAGATTGCACAGAATATCGCCGGACTATGGCCTGACATTGGTCAGCAGCAAGCCGTCAATTTGAACGTGCCGAAAACAAGCTCTGCAACACCGACAGTTACATCACAGGATCCGTTCGCAAGCGCGGGCAATAGCTTCTTTCCTGCGCCTACCCCATTCGCTCAGGTCGGCTTTATGTACGACCCAAATCTAAAGAATCCCTATTCGGAACAATGGAATTTGGGCGCGCAGCAACTTCTTTCCTCGTCGACCACACTGACGGTGAATTATGTTGGTTCATCCTCTCACCGGCTTGCTGTTGGCGGCATGTACAATACTGCGCTTACGCCAGGACCTGGCGACCCCCAGTCACGCGCTCTGTTCCCCTACATTGCCCCGACGTATTATGACCGCAGCGCAGGCAATGGTAATTACAACGGGCTACAGGTCACACTGGAGAGAAGGTACAACAACGGTTTCTCGTACGGAGTGGCCTACACCTGGTCAAAGTCCATCAATGTCGGAGGCGATGGATATTTCGGTGTTGAAGGTGGCGCTCCGCAGGATCCCTATAACCCGGCTCGCTATGATCGGTCTGTGTCAGGACTTAATTTAAAGCACATTTTAGCGGTGAATACGCTTTACGATATTCCTTTCGGGAGGGGAAAGACATTTTCCACTAAGAACGGCGTCCTCGATTACATCCTGGGGAACTGGCAGATTAACAACATATTCCAAACCCATTCGGGCATTGCTTTTACTCCCGCCATCAGTAGCGATATCGCGAATATCGGGCAAGGGTTTTTGACTACTCAACATTTGAATAGAGTGGGAAGCAGCGGAATTTCCCACAGGTCCGCAGCGGAGTGGTTCAATACCGCAAATTATGCCGCGCCGCCGCTTTACACCTTCGGCACCGCGGGACGCAATTCCATTCTGGGCCCCGCCTTTTGGAATCTGGATATGTCGCTCTTTCGCAAGTTCCCGGTGGGAGAAAGCCGAAGATTCGAGTTTCGAGCCGAGGCATTCAATTTGTTCAACAACGTAAACCTGGGTCAGCCCAATAACGACCTCAATAGCGGATCAGCCTTCGGTACGATCAACACCACCGCAAATACAGCGCGACAACTCCAGCTTGCAGGGAAGTTTATCTTTTAGATGGCGCGTTGTTGTTGTGAGATTGCGGTGCCGAGTGGGGCCTCTGTACGTAACAAAGAGGCCACTCTACCCCGAGGCGCGTTCGGATGGCTGGATTTCAGCGTTGTGCCAACGGAATTCGTATGCGTGTCGGTGCAAAACTCGGCACAGTGCACAGCGTGGGCAATTTGACGTAATAAAAGTCTGCCACCGCCGGATTTGTTTTCGTGAGCTATGGCCTTTGGCGTGGTTCATGAAAAACGGAAGGATATTCAAGGTGGCGATAAATGGGCGTGCACGGCGTGCAGTTTCGTGTCTAGGATCTGTACGGAGGACGAATGCTATTCTCGCGCCGAAATACCCGTAACGACACGTTGCAAGGCGAGGGAGCCGTCGTCATTCTGCAAGCAATACGACGCGCCGGCAATAACAATAGCTTTTGCGTTTTTGCACTGATGGTTGCATCTTTCGCTCTTAATCTCAGCTCGATGCTCGCGATCGCAGCAGAGACGGCTCCGACTTCGAACGAACTCCTCGATCAAGGCCGAAAGCTGCTTGAGGCAGGAAAGCTCGCCGAAGCCGAATTGGTCTTGGATCGCGCTGAGAAACTCGCTCCCTCTGATCCGTTGATCCTGACACTGGATGCCAAGGTGAAAGGCCGGCTAGGCGAGTATTCCACCGCTGTCGCTCTCCTGAAGCGCGTCATTCGGCTGACTCCGCAGTCCGCCCAGGCGGACGTCGATCTTGCAATCGCTCTCGCTGACTCCGGCGACCTTAACAGCGCCTTGGCGGAAACGGCAACCGCAATCTCTATTGCTCCCGCTCTGGCGATCGCACACTTGAATCGGGCGCGCATTCTTAGTGACATGAAGGAGGATCGGGAGGCTGGCGACGAGTTCGCTCTTGCGGCTCGGCTCGCTCCGGTCAATCCAGACTGTTACTTCTACTGGTCGCTTGCCGAGCGGGCGCAAGGAAACTTCACTAAAGAAAACGAATTGCTGCAGAAAGTCGTGAAGCTACAGCCCGGCAACGTCAAGGCTCATATCATGCTCGCAAATAATCTGCTGTATCAGGATCGGACCGCCGAAGCTGCAGCCGAGCTTCGCATCGTCCTGGCGATCGATCCCAATTCAACGCAAGCGATCTATAAGCTTTCGCGCACTCTTCACACCACTGATCCCGAGGAATCAACGAGGCTGCTTGGCGAGTTCGACCGACTCAAGGCGCAGAATTCTGTCGTCGATCAGGCCAAGGCGCTCGCTAATGAAGCTTTCCACGCATTTACAGTGCAGGATTGGCGCGAGTCAGTCCGTCTTTTCAGCGAAGCGCTTGAGACCTGCGGAGATTGCGAGATCGAGAGCACACTCCACCGTGATCTAGGTTTGACTCTCTGCCGGGACGGCCAGTTTGAACGGGGCGCCGAGGAACTGCGCAAAGCACTCGCGCTTAACCCCGAAGATCGGGACGCCGCGAAGGCCCTGGAGGCGATTCGCGTCCTGAAGACCAAGTGAACTAAGAAGACCGCCGCAGCTGGATATGGAGGACTATCCCCATCTGCCTATGGCGCAAGTGAAACAGCAGCAAGAAATGGGATCGGGACCTTGCGAAAGCAGCATTCTAAACAAAACGAGTCGTTCGGTCATCGCCCCGTGCACCAAGTGCTGATGCTTGCAGTCCTGGCATTCACAGCATTTGGCCAGACTGGGAATCGATTCCAGCGCGCAACGCCTTCAACGACTGAGAGCGACGCGGTTCAAGCCCCGACGGAAAACGATGGATATGTCGGATCGAAGGCCTGCGTTGAGTGTCACTCTGGGATCTATAGAGAGTATATGCAAACTGGGATGGGTCGCTCCATTTCTTCGATGTCCAGCGTTTCGACTGCTCTCCTGGAAAAACTCCACGTGCCGGCTGTGTATTCCAATCAGCGACTTGATCGGCACTACGACGTCATTGCCCGGGATGGGAAATTGTACGAAAGTGAATATGCGCTGGATGCAAGCGGTACAGAGATGTTCCGCGAGGAGCATCAGCTCGAATGGATCGTTGGCGCAGGAGCAAATGGAATTGGCGGCATCATCCGACGGGGCGGTTATCTCTTTGAGGCACCTCTCACCTTTTACACCAGCACCAAGACGTGGGAGATGTCGCCAGGATATGAATCGACGGACGTCGGATTTAGCAGACCCATTCTTACAGCATGCCTCAACTGTCACAGTGGCCGCTCGAATCCGATCTCTGGAAGCGAAGGGCGCTACCAGAACGACGTGTTCTCCGAGATGCCGATAGGTTGTGAAAATTGCCATGGTCCAGGAACGGCCCACATAGATGCCGTGACAAGCGGGGCCATGGGCAAAGGGCGAAGCGTCTCGATTGTGAATCCTGCTCGCCTGACTCCAGACCTCGCCAACAATATCTGCATGAAATGTCACGAGATTGGGGATGAACGAATCCTCAAGCCGGGCAAAGAATACAGGGACATTCGGCCCGGAGAGCCTCTGGACAATACGCTATCGATTTTCATGACGCCTCCCACACGCGAGGCGCCGCCCGACAAGGATCATCTCCAGCATTACTATGCCATGACTTTGAGTAAGTGCTATCGCGCCAGCGGCGGCCGTCTGGCCTGTATAACCTGTCACGATCCTCACCTGGAACCTGCGAGGGAACAGGTTCCAGCCTTTTTCAATAAGAGATGCATGAGCTGTCACACAGATCAGAGCTGTAAGCTGCCGAGTGAGGCGCGTGAGCAAAGTAGTCCGCCCAATAACTGCATCGGCTGCCATATGCCTAAGCGCGAAGTGGGGTTCCTCGCGCATTCCAGCCTTACGAACCACCGCATCACCATCCAAGCCGACGAGCCCTTTCCGGATTCCGCGTTTTCACAGACCACGGCGGCTCTACCCGATCTCGTCCATCTCAATCCTGCGCCGGGAAAGCAGGATGTTGCTCCTCCGCTCCTTACGCTGCTGCAAGTCTATGGAGAACTAGCTGCGCAAAAAACAGAATATGTACTGTCTTACAACAGGGTTCTCGATCAGCTTCAACAGAGGGAACCAAACAACGCCTTGGTACAGGGGGCGTTAGGGCGCAGATGCCTGCAAAGTGGAAACCTGCGAGAAGCTATCGGGCACCTGGAGCAATCTTTGGCCATCGGAAAACCACAGGCTGCGGTCTACTCCGACCTCTCAGAAGCTCTGGATAAATTAGGTCAGCGCGAACAAGGTCTCGCCATACTTCAAAAGGCGATTCAAGTGGACCCGTTCAATCCGCTGCTGCAAAGATCGCTGATCTTTCGCCTCGTCGCTCTCAAGCAATACGCGAATGCGCGAGCAGCCATGAGCCGTTACTCCGAAATCTTTCCACAAGACTTCTTCATGCGGCAGAAATTCGCCGTCGCAATGGAGGGTACCTCTACGCAATGACAAACAGTGACTCTCTATTGGCCCGGCGCAGGTAGTTTGTTGGATCGAACAGTTCGGGCTCGACGATTCTATGCGGTCTGACAAGGAAAAGGATTCTTGTGCTCAACTTTGCTCGCCCATCTAGCCAGCATGCATGATCGCGGCGTTCATTGACATATTTGCGGGAATGGAGGATTGCGAAAGAATGAAGAACTACTGCGCGGCAAAGAGTCCATCGGTGTCTCGTCGAACGTTACTGCAATCGACGTATGTACTCGACAAAGTGGCCGTGGACAATCAAGAAGGCAACAACACCGCCTCGACCACTCAAGAAAGCAAAATGACTTCCGGGATTGCCGTCGGTGTCCATCACGCTCCTGTCCTTATCAACGGTAGCTGGCGGCCCTACTGGGATGCGGCGCTTGGAGCTAGTTGGGTTATGTGATAAGGTGAGCAGCCATGAATGAGAACATGGGGGTCTACATGAGATTGGAGGCGCGGGTCGGATCGAACCGACGCATAAAGGTTTTGCACCCTGAAACTTCTACCTTTAATAACTTCTTTATCACAAGCACATCTTGGCAGGTCGTCCACACTTTCGTCCGGTTTTGATCCGCCTTCACCATGGTTCTACCCTGTTTGGCCGTCACTTTCTAGATCCGCCAAGAGGCGAGTTCCTATCCGCAGGGCTTCATCGATAGTTGCCGAATCCAGGTCTCTGCCATGCACCGCGAAATTCATCGTGTGGAGAGCGGGCAACAGGATTTCAACTTCCGCCGGTGCAGCTCCATGTAACTCTAGGTGTTGGAGCAACTGTCTGACACCCATACGGTCATCCCGATGTAAGCCCAAATTGTCGATCTTGCGATAGATGGCTCGCTCGATACGCATCCGCATAGCCATTAACGAAAATGCCGGAAACTCCTTTGCAACATCTTCGGGAGTCGGCAGTTCTCTGAGAAGTGGTTCTGGAGGAGTTGTAGTCAACCTATATTGAGCGACACCCATCGGCTTTTGCGTGTCACGCAATGCATATTCGACAGTGACGGCATTCTTATCCTTGCAAAGAATCATCCCTATGCTCGGCGTGTCCTCTGGATGCCGAAGCAGATCATCAACGGCAGAAAGATAGAAGTTCATCTTGCCTGCGAATTCTGGCCGAAACTCCTCTACTTTCAGGTCAATCACGATAAAGCATCGCAATCGCAAGTGGTAAAACAAGAGGTCGAGATAATAGTCCTTGCCACCGATCTCCAAGCGATACTGATTTCCCACAAAGGCAAAGCCCTTACCCAACCCCACAAAGAATCTTTGAATATGTTCAATTAACCCACGTTCTAAATCCCGTTCTCTCCATTCGGAACCGAAGGCAAGAAAATCAAAATCATAGGGGTCTTTGAGCAACTGTTGGGCGAGTTCGGATTGCGGAGAGGGAAGGGTGCGCTCGAAATTCGTGAGAGCTTTTCCCTGAAGCTGTAGTGCTCCAGACTCAATTTGATGGACGAGGACATTCCGACTCCAACCATGCTCGATGGTTTGCTGCGCGTACCAGAGTCGCTGTTCAGGGTCCTTGAGCTTCTCCGATAAGGCGATATGGTGATACCAGGGCAATTGTGCAAGCGTCGGTTGCACAATTGGCTCGTCCGGCCACGCCTCGGCAAAGGCCCGCATATATTTGAGGTTGCGGGGTGAAAGTCCCTGCATCTCAGGGAAGGCTCGATGCAGGTCTTCCGCAAGGCCGTCGATGATGCGTGTTCCCCATCCCTCCTGCTGTTGGCGTGCGCGGATTTCCTTTCCGAGATTCCAGTACAATCCGAATCAGACGCACTCCAATTCCCAATTGGTGCTGCAAAGATAGCTCACATCACATTTCCCGATGAGTCTCTCTTCCCCGTGCACTTTGTCGAAGCATATTTAGAACAACCCCAGAATGGTCTGCTTGTATCCCTCCATGTCATAACAGCATTGCACTTAGGGCATTTGGGCTGTTCTGTTTTCGGCTTCTTAACTGCTAATGCGCCATGGTAGTGTCCACTATCGGGCTGTTGTCGCACCTTTTCTTCTTTCCGTGTCGGACTTGCTTGATCGGCCAAGAAATACAAAAAGGCGATTTTCGCTTTTTTATCGAATCCTGCAAATTTATCCTCAACCGCTTGTCCCCATAATTTAGTTCTCGTTTCTTTGAAGAATACGACTAGCGGTGAAAAGTTATACCAATTTAGTTTCCCGAATGGCGTAGTTTGCGGTTTGGTGACGATAAGATTTTTCAAATCGAGCGCTTGGAGCTGTGAGGAGCAAAAAATGCAGCAGAACTTATCAACGCAAAGTTCCACATCGGTGATTTCCGGATGTGTGAGTTGCCATTGAGTGACAAGCCTCATCTCAGCATGTCGCTGAGGTAGCGGCACAATTTCTTTTCTCCCATCTTGTGTTGTCCGCTCAAATCTATCGGGAGTGCGAGTCAATTCCTGTGTGCCATAACCCTCAAGAAGCTTCTCACGATTTGTGGCTATTTGCTTACGAATAGGCAGGATCTGTTTCTCACCGGTAAAGTTAGTAGACCACAATACCGCTGTCCCCATTTTTAACGTAGCAACGCAGTCTGTCTTTTGCCTTTCGCTTGCTCCAAGGATTTGCTGAAGTTCCAAGACAACAGGCTGGTTTAGTGGGCCATTTTCTAGTATGAGGTTGTTCATTTGATTACGTAGATACGTGTATGCGTCTGTCGCCGCTAGCTCTACTGCACTGTCACGCATTTCCAAATACTCTTTTCTAAACAATCCCAGTTGCATCCAGTCGGAACCTGCAAACTGATCGTAACCTGCAAAAGGATCGCACCCTAGAACTCGAATACACTCAGCCTTAAATGCCTTTGAAACTAGGCCTAACTGCAACCTCTGGTAAGGAGCTAGGAATTCCACAATTTTCTGAAGCATGTACTTATACAGAGAGATATTAGTGGCAGTTGTAGCCGATAATTGTTGAATCTCGCTGAAAAATCCAAAAGTAGCCGGAGACGTTGCCATCGGGGATTTACCTCACTCTGGAAGACGGTCGCCTGCAATCAATACCTCGAAAATCGGCATTAGGACGTTTCTAAAACCTTACTGCTTTCCATTAGGCAAGGATTGAATATCGCGGGGAGTCTGGAGCGGTCTGAATCCAACAATCTTAAGCAGGAAACCAAGACAACAGATAGCCTAGCCACATTACCATTTCAACAGTTTTTCTTATGGGCAATAAAAGACGACTATAGTCGGTCGCACTGTAGGCATCAAGCAAAAGATGATCGGACAGATTGAACGTTGCGAAAGTGCTCAAGTCATCGTCAAGTCGTCGCCATTGGAGACGATTCGGCAAACGGAAGTCAATTTAGACTATTGCGCTGTCGTTTTCCGAGTTGCGAACCACAAAGCCACGACAAACACGACTCCAGTTATCGCATAGATACCGCCGTGTAGAGCAAACCGAATCAACTCTGAGCCCCGACTGGAGTGCTCAAGAGGAGCCGGTACCGTATGCCAAGCTCAACGATCCGCAGAGCTTGAACTTGTACTCGTATGTTCTCAACCATCCGCTGGTCGGAATTGATCCAGACGGGCATGCATGTGACGACGCAAACGAAATGGCCGTTTGCCATGGCATCACGGTTGCTATTTCAAATGGGATGAATGCCGGTGACGCGTTGCAAGCTGGCCAACAGGCCCTACAGCCACTTTCAAACGCTTCCGAAAACGCTATTCAGAACTCGAATTTGACCAGCACTCAGGCAAGCGCGTTTGAAGGTGCGGTATCAAACGCGGGTGCTGCAAATCTTATTAATCCTAATCTTCTCGTCGGGCTCGCCTACAAAGAGTCTAGTCTGGACCCCACCGCAGTTAACGATGGTGCTCGTGGCCTCTACCAAATTCGACGAAAACGGCAGCAGGACTTAGGCTTGAGTGATGCTGACGTAACAAGCGTGGACGCGGTTGTTGACCCGGTGGCTAAATACCTATCGCATACATCTTCCGTGCTCGGTGGAAACATAGATCTGACGCTTGGATCTTGGCGCCAGGGAATAAAGGGAATCCCGCAACTAAATGCAAAAGGGCCTAATGCAGTGAGCGATTTCGTAATAAGCCCTGCAGCTCATGGTCGGCCAGCACAACTCCTAGGGAAGGATTACATCGATGTCATCAAGAGCTACTTCTAAAATATTGCTGATAACGATAGTGTCCATTTTCGTTTGGCGTACGGTTGGTTCTGGAGCAAGAGCGCAGCCCAATCTGAACCAGAACGCGCTTCGACTATTTGTCGAAAAGGAGCTTGGCGGCCCCATCGAGATTGTCACGCAAAGACAATCTCGAACAACCATAGCCGACACTCACACCTTCGTAGCGCTCCTTTGTAGAACACGGGACGAAAAGAATTTGCTCTTAGTCATTCGATCCGATGGAGACAACTTTCAGCTTGTATGGTCATCAACGAGATCTCTTGGTGTAATCACACCAAAGAGTTTGCAACTCAGAACAGTTGGTAATGTTCAATTCTTCACGCTCTTGGGGTGCAATCCACACGATTGTGGAGGCGCAAGTGGCTCGTACACGGCAGAGGTGTTCCAAGTATCAGATGCACGCATGAATCGTTTCGAGATATGGGGGTGTGAATCGAGCCAACACCTTGCAGTGCAGTCGTTTTGTGTTTCAAGTGCGGATGAGCGGCAACCTCGCATTCCATCCTTAACCAAAGCCGTTATTGAGGAGCTAATTCACGATCAAATAGCTGGGGCGAGCGGTGCTGTGGTTCATTTTAAAGCCGGATAATTTCACCGACAAAGAACGAGATGCAGAATCCCAACAGATTGCTTCCGGTTCGACATTCCTCGGCTGGAGCAAGTGCAACCACAATAAGTCGTGGCTTGCTGAAACTACGGATAAAGCCGAACGAGCTCAGGACAAACCTTGTGCCCTCGATTTCGTCCGCTTTTTGTCCGCCTTCATCGCGATTGACACCCATCGAGATCGATCGAGGACGAACGACAGTGAAATAAAACCTCTCCCCGCAACAGCTAAACCTTTGATGTATCTAACTGCTGCTCAAAGACTTGGAGGCGCGGGTGAGAATCGAACTCACGCATAGGGGTTTTGCAGACCTCTCAGGCATATTTGGATGGGATTGCATAGGGTTGCAAGTGCTTGTATTTTCAGCGTGGATTGCGAAGCTGACTCACCCCATGCAACTCCAGATTTACAGGTACTCACTACAGTTTTCACTACAGTCAGTTCGGGCAAAGCATGCTTTGAAATCCTGCCAGAAACGAAGGGATGGGGAGCTTCCCCGTTTGGTCGAGCAGCGCAGGCCCAACCTAGTTTGATTGGAACTTCCAAGCGGCTCCTCTGAAATTTTTTTAGAAAATTTCTCGTTCTTTAAGCGGACCACAGCTTCACGAATGAGGTTTGGGTAGTTTCTTAGTTTGAGTTTATGAGGCGTAAAATCTCTCCGTGAAGCTGCGCACAGTGAATGGACGGCAAGAAAAGCTCTGCTCATCATGTAAACAATGGAAGCCTTTGTGACAATTTCCTCTCCTAGACGTTGGCCTTGATATTCGGGTACTAACGCCACGCCGATCTGAATGGTCTTATGCTCCGGATGCCATTTTTTTATTCCCGCGAAACCTACCGCGACAGGTCGGTTGTCTGGACCCGCGTGCGTTAGATAGCAGTTTTGCCACCCAGACGCACCGTCCAAGCCAGGAGGAGGCACATTTTTCGGTGGCCAGCTTTGCGGTACTTCAGCACCGAGCAAATTCGACAGTTGTCCATGATCAATCGCCTCAGCATCGGCGAAAGCCCCTATCGCAGGTGTGAGACTCAATCGTTTAGTTTGTTTAGGAAAATCATTAGATAGAACTTCCGCTGCGAATTGGCTCTTTGATCCAACGCTCATCTTGAATTAGCTCCGAATGTGAAAGGGGTAGAGGGGAAGTCGCTGCTCTCAGGTGCTCATTCTACGCCAACTTTTTCGATCAAGTGCGGGAATCTTGGAAAGAGAGAGACTTCGTGTTCGGGAAGTGACGAACGTCGAGCGGATGGGGAGTCTGCCGCTCGATTAAGCTGCCTTCACAAAGGTCGTGTGGGAAGCGAGAACCTTCCTCGTCATCCTGTTGAGCCATTTAAGGCGTTCTCGGATTTCCTTCCTGGCCTTCCTGCGTGCCGATTTAGCCCGTCTCTCTTTTTCCTGGATGGCCTGTTTTCTCTTGCGGGCTTTCAACTTGCGTTGTCGCAGCTTGGTCTCTTCGACTTTTTGATTCCATTTTTCTATATTTCTTCGTTTGTTTAGTGGCATACCTTTCCAATCACCTAAGCGAGCGTGGCAGACACCCCTTAAAGCAAATCCGACCTGCGCGGGCGACTGCCATCTCGATTACTTTTTCTCTCTTCCTTCCTCTCTCATCTCCAATCCTCACACCCCGGAATGAATTAAAGGGGTCATGTAGGCAGCAGCCATTTCCATCCGTCGGTTAGGCTGACGGCCGCAGGGGTTGAAGCCTGCTGATTTCCACCTTTCAGTGAACAAATGCCAGTCGCGGCAAGTTCCTTCATCCTTTCCAATGCAGTCGGCTTTGAGATATTTGCCGATGTTGCAAAGGCAGTTGAAGTGAGTCGGCCACCAGCAGCCAGAACGCGCTGCAACAGGTTCCTGCGCTTCTGTGGGAGAGACGACAGAGCGACATGCTTGATTACTTGCAAATCGCCTTTTGTGACATGATCCCGCCCGTTTATCAGAGCCAATCCGAGACAGAGCGTATTAAGCAGAAATGCGACTCTTTCTCCTCCCTCGCGTTCTGTTGTTTCGAGTTCGCCATCAGCGCTTCTAGAAACTGCTACTCTGCCGTGAACGATCAACTTCGCATAGCGAACGAGCATCCGCTTGAGCGCTTCCGGGAACGCAATCGTTGCAGGATCAACGCTGTTGACTGGCTGTTGTTTAAAGTGCTCCTCGATTTGGTCGTTTACTTTTTCGCGAAGCAGGTCCACGTTCGTTCCGACACTACTGGTTCCAAGAAGGTCCAACAATTCATCCTCAGAAGATTCCCTGCTCGGAAGCTCGTAGAAGAGAATGCGATTGCCCAATTGGGCCATCAAGTCGTGCGTTCTGGCTGGAATCGGCGTTGTAGCTCCAATCCAGTTGAATCGGTAATCGCCTTCATAACCGCGCTCTCCTTGTGATCCTGAGTTCGTTCGTAGGCCATTGCCATCGAGAACGGAGGTCAAGGTGCCGAATGAAACTCGCAACGCTTTTTCTTCGTTGCTAAAAAGCTGTGACAGTTCCTTCGTTAGCATGACCTTACCTTTGATACGTGGCAAAAGGTCAATTTTGTCCAATTCCTCCGGACTGCGATTCGCCGCATGGGACACGAACGATGCAGCGGTGAAGCTGTCTATACGTTCGGCTACTAGCCTCGTCTCTGGTCGCTCCGGTGAAAGCAGCCTTACAGCTGTTGACTTGCCAGCACCAGGGCCGCCTTCATAAATCATCACTAAACAGTGATCTCTTCGTTGGAGAGACAAGGAAGCAATCACGCCTAATCCGGCATGCACTGCCTTTGCTAGTTCGTCACTGTATTGTTCCCGCACTTGAGCGAGAACTTCATCAAGCACAGCCTTAATTGGCTGCAACTGCTCTGTGTTGGTCGTCATTGGCCTTTCTAATGTCCTTCTTCTCCAGTTCTAAACTCATCATTCGCCGGAGATATTTCTGACTGGCGAAGATGGCTGCTGCTGATACTTCTTTGCCCATTTCAAAATCAAGTTCGCAAGCTGATCCCATGTTGTCTGGATCATCAAAGACAACCTGAACCTTGAACGGTTTGGTTCGGCTGTATCCAATCAGCTTTAGTGACTGACTGGCATGCAGGTAAATAGCGAGGGGGAGCCGTTCAGTTTTAAATGTCTTTTCCATCTCATTAACCCTTTCGCTCTTGCGGTGGGAGCCGCCAATTGCGATGCTCGATAGCCGATTTCTCAAGTTCGCGCCACTGCAGTCTTTTTAGAGCTTTGCCTATCTCGTTCTTGATGAATTCGAGATTTTCACGTAGATTCCGAAGAAGCGACGCGATGAAAACAAATGGAGCACCTTTCTCAATCAGGTCTTCAAAGTCTAGCGTCTGTATGAACAACTCCTCAGTCCGGCCCACTAGTTCGTGATAGCCGGAGTTGAGATAGTCAAGATCATCGGCTGGATACTGCATTTTGAATAAGTGTCTGGCTGAGTTAAATGCAACAGTGATGCGGTTCTTTTGCTTATTAATCTCTGCTCGAATCTCTGTTAGTTCAGGTTCGATTTCGAGACGCAATGCGTCACGTAGCTCTCTTGGCAAGACATTCTCTGGATCAAGGTTGAAAATCTTATTGTGAGGGTATTTCTCAGCAGCAATGAGATCCTTTACATCAACGTTTTCGATATGTGACATATTTCCTTTTTGTCTCTTGTCTGGAATTGGTTAATACAGCGTTGACGTTATGGACTGACACCCCGAGACACCTCCGACGAGCACAAATTGGCCGCCCACTGCTGACTCGAAATTGAGCACAGCAATGCAGCGGCATCTCTGCGATGCAGAAGGGGTCTAGTTTGTCAGTGAATGATTGGTGGGTTAGGCCGCGAATGAAGCAGTCTGAGTATCCAGACCATTCTTGGCGATGTTTTCAAGATCGGAAGCTCGAATCAGTCTGCGAGTACCGATCTTCACTGAGGGTACAAGACCCTTTTTCATCCATGAGCGAAGCGACCATTTCGAGATTGCTAGAATCTCGGCGCTTTCCTCAACACTGACGAGGAGCTTGGTCAAAGCGCGTTCTTGATTGTCCATTGATTTGAAAATCAGCCACAACGAATAATCGCTGTGTTGATTGTAATAATAGTCTCACGTTCGCCCTCATCTGTCAAGTATAAAGTGTTTGGGAGCAACAGTTTACAAAACTGTTGCGCTGTAAGCTGATTTTAAGTGACAGACTGTACTTTTGCTCAAAAATTGACTATCCTCTTGCTGTGAAGAAGAAGCTACAACACCCCGTTCAATCTCCGCGCTGGTATGGCTCGAAAGAGGTCGCGGCAATTCTGGATACAGAGGAGTGGCGGATACGTAATTTTGGGTCAAAACTCTATGGGCTTGAGGCTCAGATAAAGTCGCCTGGGTCAGGGAATCGCAAACGCTACTTCTTTGATGTGGTACTCAAGTTAGCGGTAGCAAATGAACTCTACAGCGCACATGTAAGCCCCATTGGAATCAAAGCGGCTTTGAAGCTGATTAAAGATCAGAAGCTAATAGAGAAATGGATAGCCTCATTCGGAGGAGACGGACATGTCCCGGAAATGGTTCTTAGCTTGGACGTTCGGATCATCACGAGTGAGCAGGACGGTCAAGAAGTAAAGAGGCTGGAGAGAATTTGGAACGTGTTTGATGCTGCTCAATCGGCTAAGTTAACGCAAGATTTCTCAGAGTGTGGCGCAGTCGCAATCTCTCTGCCTTTGATTCCTTTGTGGGATAGCGTCGTTCGTCGCATGACTGATCTTGAAGCAAAAGGAAAAATTTAGAGAGGCAAGAATGTCTTTATACAAGCGCGGTGGCGTATGGTGGTTTGGCTTTGTGCATGATGGCAAGCGGATTCAGAAGAGCACAAATCAGGGCAATAAGAATGTCGCTCGTGATATAGAAGCAGCTTTTCACACCGCGCTTGTGAAAGCCGAAGTGGGCATCACAGAGCGCAAGAAGATTCCGACTTTCAAAACTGCAATGGCTGACTTTCTGGTGTGGTCGAAGAAAGAGCATCAAACGAAACCTGCCACATATCGACGCTATCAAGTGAGCAGTGTCGGACTTCTCAGGCATTTCAAGGACATATCGCTCGATAAGATCACGCCTGATGAGGTTGAACGTTTTAAGACCGTTCGGCTGAATCAGTTCACGACTGTTCGAGCTAAGGACAAGCGGAGGGCAACAGATCAAAAGGTCAAGCCTGCCACAGTCAACCGTGAACTGGCATGTCTTCGGGCGATGTTTAACCATGCGATTAAGGCCGATGTGCCTTTGAGCAATCCTGTCAGTCGCGTCAAGGCGTTGCGTGAAGACAACGAGCAGACACGCGTTCTCAATTATGACGAACAGGCGAAATATCTGGCGAAGGCGACTCCCATGCTGCGCGATGTGGCGACTCTGATGCTTGAGACCGGGATGCGACCGGAAGAGGTCTATAGGATTCAACCTGAGAACGTCCACTTGGCTGAGAATTACCTGTCCAACCCATACGGCAAGACTAAGGCGGCTAAACGACGCATTAGGCTCACGGCAGCGGCTAAGAGCATCCTAGCGTCACGTATGGCTGAGAATGATGGACCATATTTGTTCCCGCATGCCTTAGACCCGAGTCAGCCAGTTCCGAAGGTCAATAATGCCCATGACAGGGCTGTGAGGGATAGCAAGGTTGCACCATTCCGCTTGTATGATCTTCGCCATACTTGGGCTACACGAGCCGCAGAAGCCGGAATTGATCTTGTAACGCTAGCTGCTATGTTGGGCCACTCGAAGATCAACATGGTGCTGCGTTACGCGCATCCGACGCAGGAGTTCCAGACTAAGGCAATGGAGAAGATGGAGCAGTATATAGCGCAACAGCAGATTGAAGCCGCTGCTCGCCAGCAGGGTATATCAGAGATGGCGATTCAGTAGGGAATCCTGAAAGAGTCTCTACAGTTTTCACTACAGTCGATTTTGGAGCAAGATGGCTATGCCTTGTAAGTTATTGGAGAGATTGGAGGCGCGGGTCGGGATCGAACCGACGCATAAAGGTTTTGCAGACCTCTCCCTTACCGCTTGGGTACCGCGCCTTGGACAGAAAATCATACTTCAGAAGGCGATGATGAAGCCAACCTGCGCTGTAGCTCGATTGAACCAGGGCCGCAGCTGACTGGAGCGGGAGACGGGATTTGAACCCGCGACCCTCGCCTTGGCAAGGCGATGCTCTACCACTGAGCTACTCCCGCTTGGTACTTTTTGAGTATATCGGCTCGGGGTGCGGCCGGTCAACGCGGGCACGAGGAGACGGAGCCGCCCAAAAAACCGCCGAAGACGCTACCCGTGCAACCAGACTACTTCGTTGTCAGCTGACCTCTGCCTGCTTCGATGCTGACAATTTCCCCGTCGCGCATATGCAGGATACGATCGGCGATGGCTGCCGCTTCCGGATTGTGCGTAATCATCAGTACGGTTTGTTTCAGCTCTCGATTCGAGCGTGAAAGCATATCGAGCACAGTGTCTGAGTTCTTGCTGTCAAGATTGCCCGTCGGCTCGTCCGCCAGGATGATGGCCGGGTGTGTAACCAGCGCCCGCGCCAGGGCAACGCGTTGCTGCTCGCCTCCGGAGAGCTCAGAGGGGCGATGTTCCAGACGGCCGCCGATACCGAGCAGATTGGTCAGGTGCTCAAGATAGCTGCGGTCGAGCGGATCCTTCCGTCCCGAAATCTCATGTGCGATCTCGATATTTTGCATTGCGGTGAGCGTCGGCAGCAGGTTGAAACGCTGGAAGACAAAGCCAATTTTTGTCTTGCGCATGCGCGTCCGTTCGGCATCGTTCAGTGAGCTGAAATCGGTGTCATCAATCATGACGCGTCCTGAAGTAGGACGAGTGAGTCCGCCTAGAATATAGAAGAGCGTTGACTTGCCGCTTCCGGATGGGCCGACGATGCTGACGAACTCTCCTGCCTCGACGGTGAAGGAAGCATTGCGAAGCGCAGGAACTTCTATCTTTCCTGCGTGATAAATCTTGGATACATTTTCTGCGGTGATGATGGGCTGCACTCTTTGAATTGTAAATGCAGCCCCCAATCCTATCTCCCGCTATGCAATGGCCGCGACCGTGGACCCGTCTTCCGGCACCTCGTGGTATGGGCGCAGGGTCGTCTTTTTCGGGCCGCGTTTGCGGGCGATCATGATGCGGATGCGTTCGAGCATTTCCAGAGGAGTGCAGGCCCCCTTTGGCAGAAACGCATCGGCGCGGTTGGCGCGGTCAAAGGATTTGACGGTTCCACTGACGAGAATCATCGGAACCTCAGGCGTGATCTCCTTCATGCGGCGCACAAGTTCGTTTCCGTCCATCTGCGGCATCAGCAGATCGCTTAACACCAGATCGATTCCGCCACCGCAAAAGATTTCCAATGCTTCTTCAGCTGAGAGTGCGGTGAGGACACGATATCCGCGGGTTTCGAGTAGGAATTTGCGAACGGAGAGTGCCTGTTCATTATCGTCAACGCAAAGAATAATTTTTCTGGGCCTCATAAAAACATCCTGACTGCTTCGCGAGCATGGCGAAGCTGTTTTGCGAGCAGGCACACTTCAAGCATGCGCAATCCGCAGGAGGGTTCGTAGGACCGCAATCCTTACATCGAGAGACGAGGCTGGGCCGTCCGCGCCGCGTGGAGGCATCTTTTAAAAACGTGTCGTCCTCCACGCATATGCGCGGTGCCGCAGCTCCCGTTTCAAGCGGGATGCGGTTGAGCCAGAAGCGGGGCATGGTTGCCGGCGCAACAACCAAGCCGCATTTTGCAAGGCTTGCGCGGTTCTCGGACTGTTTCCCGGAAGGTAGCAGGCTTTACAAAGGCGGCTGCAAGCGCGCATGCCTGCGCACTCTGGCTCTCATTCAGTTGTATGTAATCGGCGAAAGTTGCGCTCCACAATTCCGGAACGCTTGCCAAGAGTACGAACTGCAGACCAGCCTGTAAACGGGGAAGATGAAGCGAAAGGGACGTGAATTTTTCTCTGGCGATTCACCGAATTTTGATTTTCCCGCGTGGTTATTGAGTATGCGTGACACCAGACCTGTTGAAAGCATGTGAATCACTCAAGGAAAAAGCGTCCCTTTGCTACGAAAACAGTGCTGCCTGCAACGCGCACTTCCCGAATTGAAACGCCATCGAATTTTGCGCGCACGTCAAGTGTGCTCGGACGGCCAATCTCGATGCCCTGGCGAATGTGCAGTTGTTCCTCTGAGTCTGCGAAGCCATGTCGTACAAGGTAAGAAATCGCACAGCCTGCTGCGGAGCCGGTCGCCGGATCTTCGCCGTTATAGAACTGCATGCGCGCGCGCCATATGCCTTTCAACTCCGGTGCAATACAGTAGAAGAATTTTGCGTCGCTGTAGCGCAGATAATCGTCAGCGCTGGCGCCTGCGATGCGCAGTTTCGACAACGCATCGACGGAGCGAAACGGCACGATGCAGAAGGGCATGCCGGTCGAGACAGTTTGAATCGGCATATCGGTCGCAAGATCGTCGATAGAAATGCCGAGTGCGTTTGCGATAGTGCCAGCAGAGTGCACGGCCCCAAGGACCGGATCGGGCTGCGTCATTTCACCATGAATCGCTCCCGATTGTTCCACCGGAAAACGAACGGTCACAGGACCGACATTCAGTTCCAATTTAACTGCGTCGCTTCCGGCGTATTCCGGGAGATGCTCGCGAATGAAAGCGGCCGTGCCGAGTGTGGGATGACCCGCGAAGAGAAGCTCCTCCTCCGTAGTGAAGATGCGGACGCGCACGCCGCGATGCAGTTCCAATTCCAGGCGACGGCGCTGGATGAAAGTTGTCTCTGAGAGATTGGTTTCGCTGGCCAGGGCCTGCATTTCAGCCTGGCTCAGGTCGCCTGCGTCTTCAAAAATGGCAAGCTGATTGCCGGCAAAAGGCGTTGCCGTAAAGACATCGCAGAGATGATAGTCGAATGCACGCATGGCGATAGTTTCGCAGAAGAAAGGTGGCAGGTGTGGCTACCTGCGAGAGATTCTGCACTTCTCGGCTGGCCAGCATTTTTTCGAATCCCAGCCAGGTTGGTCGGAAATATCACGAGAGAACGTTTGACACGATATGCGGACCCCCTCTATTCTGAAATTCAGAATGATGTTCTCTGCTCCAACCTGTATGTGTATGTGCTGCTGCTGTCGCTGCTGCACCATGCGGGTGTGTTCCTAGAGCAAGTTCAGAATCCAAGCTCTAACGCCCACCCGCAGAGAGTCTGCTGAGGTGGGTTTTTTAATTTCACAGGAAGTTTAAGTTCCCCGAAGAGGAAAATCGAATGTCACTCCGTATCAACGATATTGCACCGGATTTCACGGCGGAAACGACGCAGGGCACAATCCACTTTCATGAGTGGATCGGCGATCAATGGGCTGTGTTCTTTTCTCACCCGAAGGACTTTACTCCTGTCTGCACGACGGAACTCGGAGCAGTCGCAAGCCTGGAGAGCCAATTTGCTCAGCGTGGCGCCAAGGTGATCGGCCTGAGTGTGGATCCTGTAAGCAACCACAGTAAGTGGGCCGCCGACATCGAGGATGTGGGTGGATACCCGGTGAACTATCCGCTGATCGGCGACCCGGAGCTGAAGATCGCGAAGCTCTACGACATGCTTGCAGCGGATGCAGGCAACACCTCGGAGGGCCGCACGCCAGCCAACAACGCGCCCGTGCGCACGGTCTTCGTCATCGGGCCGGACAAACGCATCAAGTTGACGCTGGCTTATCCCATGACAACCGGTCGCAACTTCGACGAAATTATCCGGGTGCTTGATTCGATCCAGCTCACAGCAAAGCACAGGGTCGCAACACCGGCGAATTGGAAGCAGGGTGGCGAAGTCATCATTACTGGCGCGGTCTCCAACGAGGAGGCAGACAAGATTTTCCCCGGCTACAAAACAGTGAAGCCGTACCTGCGCACAGTCGCGCAGCCCGAGTAATCTACCTCTACCAATCCGCCGTGCATCTCGGCACGGCGGACTCATGAGCACCGGTGGCGAAGTGGCTAACGCGCTGGTCTGCAAAACCAGTATTCGCGGGTTCAATTCCCGCCCGGTGCTCCATTCGAATCTATGAGCTATGAGATGGCTGAACACGGTTCAAAAAATAACGGGTTGACTAGTTAACAGCACCAGTATTCCGATCCATCGATCCTCAGAAAGCGCTTAGTAGGAGCTAAGTTTCCTGTGGCGCCGTTTTGAGGGAACAATGGCACGCCATTTTCTCGATAGGGCGACTTTAGTCCAAGTGAATGTCATCCACTAGAAATCTGTAAACACGAGGGCGTTTCTCATTACTAATCCATTCGAAGGGAGTCAATAAGCGCTGCCAGCGCAGCAGGTTGATTCCGACGACTTGGATAGTAGAGAAAATAACCGGGAAAAGATGGGCACCAATCTTTCAGGATTTGAACCAAGCGCCCTTCTGCAATCAGGTCTAGGAGACTATCCTCCATCGCTGTGCCGATTCCCACACCACTCAGCGCTGCCTGGATGACAAGTTCTGGATCATCAAACGATGCCGGTCCCTGGGGGCTGACCGTCAGTGCCTTGCGGCCCTTCTCAAACTCCCATCGGTACAGACCGTTGCTGAACCGAAATCCTATGCAGGGATGGTCCTTAAGATCCTGCGGATGTTTCGGGATGCTATTCGATTTGAAGTACTCCGGAGATCCAACTACGGCGAGACGTAACTCTTTGGTCACCCGGACGGCAATCATGTCCCGTTGTATGAATTCGCCAAGCTGCACACCTGCGTCGTATTCTCCCGCAACAAGATCGACAGGATCATTGGAAGACGTGACCTCCAACACGATCTCAGGATAGTTACGAGCGAACTGAGCCAGCTTCGGCAGAATCACCATCCTAGTCGCTGTTCGCGGAATGATGAGTCGTATCCGACCGGATGGAGTTTCCTTCTGCTTCCGGGTCTCCGCAAGCGCTCGCTCAATCCGCTCCAATGCGGGCGCCAGGTCGCGGAGAAGCGTCGTGCCCGCCGCAGTCGGAGAGACACTTCGCGTTGTTCGCGCGAGCAATTGAAGTCCCAATCTCTTTTCGAGTCCGCGAATGGAATGGCTAAGCGCAGATTGCGAAATGCCCAGGCGCGCGGCGGCGCGTGTAAAGCTACGCTCGTCCGCTACCGTTGCAAATGCTGACAGCTCTCCTAAGTCGTTCCTCATGATTCATGCATTTTACTCATAACTCTTTGAACCAGGTACCATCTAGTCTCATAGACAATATCTCCCTAAACTTGAACATGTTCGGACAGTGCACGGCCGACCAGAGGGAGAAATCATGCAAAAGCGCACATTAGGGAAAAGCGGTCTCGAAGTTTCAGCACTCGGCCTCGGTTGTATGGGCTTGAGCTTCGGCCTCGGCCCCGCCACAGAAAAATCAGAAGCCATCAAACTTATCCGCGCAGCCGTCGAGCGCGGCGTTACCTTCTTCGACACCGCTGAAGTATACGGCCCCTATATCAACGAAGAAGTTGTCGGCGAAGCTCTCGCGCCGTTCCGTAATGACGTCGTCATCGCCACCAAGTTCGGCTTTGAGCCCGATCCCAACAATGACGGTAAGTGGACTGCAACTAACAGCCGTCCCGACCACATCAAGCAAGTCGTCGAAGGGTCGCTCAAGCGTCTGCAAACCGACACTATCGACCTCCTTTACCAACATCGCGTCGACAAGAACACTCCCATCGAAGACACCGCCGGGGCCGTCAAAGACCTCATCCGAGAAGGCAAGGTAAAGCACTTCGGCCTCTCCGAAGCCGGCGCAAACACCATCCGCCGCGCTCACGCGGTTCAGCCCGTGACGGCTCTGCAGAGCGAATACTCCCTCTTCTGGCGCGAGCCCGAGGTTTCCGTCATGCCCACGCTCGAGGAACTCGGCATCGGCTTTGTCCCTTTCAGTCCTCTCGGCAAAGGCTTCCTCACCGGGAAAATCGACGCATCCACCAAGTTCGACAGCACCGACTTCCGCGCCATCGTGCCGCGGTTTAGTGAGGAAAATCGCAAAGCCAATCAGGCGCTCGTCGAGGTGGTCACCAAGTTCGCGAAGCAAAAGAAAGCCACTCCTGCACAAATCGCTCTCGCATGGTTGCTCGCCAAAAAACGATGGATCGTTCCAATTCCAGGCACGACCAAGTTCTCGCGTCTCGAAGAAAATCTTGGCGGCGCAACCATCGAGCTAACCATAAAAGATGTACGCGCGCTCGAAGAGGCCTCCTCCGCAATCAACATCGAAGGCGAACGTTACCCCGCAACGCACGCAAAGCTAATCGATCGCTAACCCCATCTGACGGAGATTTACGATGACAGACATCTGCGAGCAGAACGTGAGCCCCGCGGCTCTCACATACGACAATGTGAGAGCCGTCTCTCCCGCTTTAGAGCACTACACAAAAGGGGTGCTACTTGATGGTCTCTGGGCGGGACAGCTATGAAGAACTGGTCACAGGATGAACTTCAGCGCCTTGCAGAAACGGATGATCTGCACATCTCTCCACTACGAGGGGATAACGCCACCTATGGAACGCCGACTTGGATCTGGTGCGTCGTTGTAGGAGACAAGCTCTACGTACGTGCCTATAACGGTCGGTCATCACGCTGGTACAAAGCAGCGATGCGGCAAAAAGAAGGCCGGATCACGGCTGCGGGTATGACTAAGGACGTCGTGTTCCAACCCGGCAATATCGAAGCACAAGGCGCGATTGATGCTGCATATAGAAACAAGTACAGCAACAGTCCTTATCTAAAGCCGATGGTCGAGTCTCAAGCGCAGGCAGCCACAGTTGAAATCTCGCCACGCTGAACCGCTAATCGTATAAGTCTCGAAGGAGATCAGGATGAGAGGTAAGACACTCGCAATGGTCAGTACAGCCCTGTTCGTAGGAACATTGCTTCTGAGGAGTTCATCCTTGTCTGCTGAGACGGGCGAGGACCGCGTGGTGCATCTTGCGGAGTTAGAGATCGATCCCGTTCAACTCGAGCTGTACAAGGCCGCGCTTCGGGAGGAGATCGCGGCCTCCATTCGGGTCGAGCCAGGCGTCCTGACGCTGTATGCAGTGTCTGTAAAGGATCACCCGACCCCCAGATTAGGCTATTCGAGATGTACGCGAACGCTGCCGCTTATGAAGCGCATCTGCAATCGTCGCATTTTAAAAAGTACAAAGAGGTGGGAACCGTTTGGATCGGCGGTACTAGCTAGCATGAAATTGTTTGGGGCGCACTCCAGGATAAGCCAGGTCCGCACCATAATCGCGATGGGAGTCGTGGTAGCTGCTTACTTTTTAGAGGACGCGATCCTGACAACGCCTTATCATCAAACTCGGGCTTGGCTTGGTATATCCTCTTCACCCCCTAATACACTCCTGTGCGCCGCTTACAGTATTCTCGTGAGCTTTAGGCTCCTTTGGTGGCTTATCATCGCCGGATCAGTGGCATTCATCGATCCCCCAGGGATTACGCCCGTTCTGCGACACCATCAGCGACAAGTGATCTATCTCTTGAAAGGGCTCGCCATTGGCTTTTCTGTGATGGTAGCGACGGTTCTGATGATTGTCGCCGTTGGTGATGCCCAGCTTCGTCTCTCACCCGGCTCTGCGAGCATTCATGCCGCATACGGAATCGCCTAGCTACTAGCCGAAATCGTCGGTGCTGCAGGAGAAGAAGTATTGTTTCGCGGCCTCGTCCTGGTACTTGCGAGTCGACTTTTGGGAATACGTATGGCAATCGTAATCTCCGCTCTCGCGTTTTCGCTTGCCCATGGGGCCAATCCAGGCGCCAGTTATATATGGATGGTGCGTTTAGCTGCCGCTGGCATGCTTTTGGGCTACTCAGTATTTCGTAGCGGAACCCTCTGGTGGGGGATTGGGTACCATGCTGGATGGAACTTTGCGAGCGCTCCGCTCTTTGGTGCTGTCGGCAGCGGGTATCTCGATCAGGGGCATATCTTCGCTTTCCTTCTCTCCAGGAATGCTTTGGTACCGGAGGACCGGTGGGGCCAGAGGGAAGCGCCTTCGCCTTCCTGGCCGTTGTCATAGGCTTTGGATTTCTTGTACTGACCGTTCGTGCAGATGAAGGTGGCCGCTATCTGGAGCACTGAAACCAAGTTCTCGCGAACCTCTTACGAGTACTGGCACGGCGCTTCTGGCAACAGAGAACTAGCACCAGCCCGTTCTACAGGACTAATTCAGAGCCGTCATGCCTGCATCAACTTCCTGTTGTTTCTCATCTGTACTTCACGCTCTATCCGCGCCGCAGCCGCACCTGCCGCCACGGCGTAGATCTGTTGGCAAAACTCAGAATGCAAGCCGCAGAGCGAACTGAATCTGACGCGGGGTTCCCGACCCCACCGGGCTCACAGGCGTTGTGGTGTTTACTGTCTGGGTAATGCTGCCGAAACCGGGAACGCCGAAAGTAGCATTAGGCAGCCCGTATTGCGGGTGGTTGAAGATATTAAAGAATTCCGAGCGAAACTCGAGATGCGCTCGCTCCGACAACCGAATTGATCTGGCAACCCCGAAATCAATCTGCCATGCGCCGGGGCCGCGTGCGATGTTTCGCGGCGCATCACCCCATGTTCCATTAGCTGGTACGGCAAACGCCGCCGGATTGATCCATTCTCCAATGCTCTTGCCTCCGGGCGGAGTCACAGAGACGCCCGGCACGAGATCGGGCCGCTGATTTGTGCTATTGCCGTCCGGAGTGCTCGCCGCGGAACGATTGACCAGCACATTCACCGGGAACCCGGTTCGAGCCAATGCCACGGAAGTCAGTTGCCAGTCGCCCGCAATGCTCCTCAGAATTCCAGGTTGGTTCAGATAAGGCCTACCCGGACCGAAAGGCAGTTGATAAATAGCATTGGCATTTAACACATGACGTGCATCCCAGATGCCGCTGGCGCGCTCGCACGCCGGACAGGCCACATTTTGCGGCACCAGCGAGTCGCCGTCGCCGCTGCCGTTGGAGCCGTCGTCGATCTGATGCGACCACATGTAATTGGTCGAGATCAGGAGTCCGCGCGAAAACGTCCGCTTCACCGCCACCGAGAATCCGTTGTAGCTACTGTCGTCTTTATTGCCGCGCCAGCTCACTTGGCCGAAATCCGGGTAGGGGCGCAGTCCTGTGGCCGGATTAACGACGTTCACTTCAGAGAGCGTCAGGAGGTACACACCTCGGCTTCCCACGTACGAGACCGTTGCCACAAAGTCTGCCGGAAGCTGACGCTGTACTGAGAGGCCCCACTGCTCCACGTAGGTGTCCTTGCGCCGCCGGTCCTGGGCTCGCGGCGAGACAATCCCCGTCGTATCGGATAGAAACGGTGTGAGCGGAAAGCTGAGGTCTGGAATGGTCTTGTTCGACAACGAATACGCGAAGACTTCATTGCTGATGGGCAGGTTCTGATCGTCCAGCTGCCCGTCTTCGTGATACATGCCGAATCCCGCACGAATCAACGTCCTTCCGTTATTGTTCGGGGCCCACGCGAATGCCACTCGTGGATCGAAATTGCCGTAGTTGGGCTGGCCGAAGCTGGCACCGACGCCGCAGAATCCCTGCGGCCCGCAGGTAGCGAAGTCAAACGGATTGGCGCGTCCCTGCACCTCGTGAAAGACGTTGAAGAAGCTGTAGCGCATGCCCAGGTTCATGGAAAAGTTCTGTGTCCATTTGAATTCGTCCTGGATGTAGCCGTAGAACTGGGTCTTGCGCAGCCCATTGACGGGCAGGTTTCCATTCAGGGTTGCTGAACTTACGCTGTTTGTATCGAAGGCTGCCGTCGAAGCGTAGGTGATGGTTCCACTCTCCGTGTTTCCCTGGTTTAGCTGGATTCGCCGGATCTCCACTCCGCCCTTCACCGTGTGCCTTCCCTTGATCCAAGTCAGGTTGTCGATCCAGGAAAACGAGTTGCCCACGCCCGTGCTGATGCGGTTGTTGTTCAGCGTGGTAAATCCTGAGACCGAAACTGCATAAGGAGTCCCGGTGTGATTGAGGCCGTATGTGTTGGCCGTGCCGCGGTTGTATCCGAACTTGGCCTCATTCACGAGGCTGGGATTGAAGATATGAAGCAACTCGATGGCGCCGTTGACCGGCGTCGACGTCAGCTGTTGCAGATCCTCGAGATAATTGCCCGAGCTTGCCAGTGGCTGCGTATTGACCGCCCGGTCGTAGTTGAAGCGCACAAAGGCGGTGGTCTTTTCTGAGAAGCGCTGGTCGAACCGTATCATGGCCGAGTTCTCGTTTACCACCTGCGTGCCCTCACTGGAGAATTGATCGATGTCCGGGTCGCTGGTCGGCGCCGTGCCGAGCGGATATCCGTTCATGATCGGTCCCAGCTCTGGCGAGTCCGCAAGAACCCTGGCGCGGAACGCGCTGCTTGGCACGTAGCCGAGTAGCGGAAATCCCCAGTGTTGCCGGTATCCTTCATAAGCCAGGAAGAAAAACGTCTTGTCGGGCACAATGGGACCGCTCACCGCCCCTCCGAACTGATTCAGGCGAAGAGGCGGCTGCGGCGCCGTCGTAACCGGCACAGGCTGCTGCGCGTCAAAGACATTGTTGCGCAGATACTCAAACGCGTTCCCGTGCCACCGGTTCGAACCCGATGAAGAGGTAACGGCCAGCTGCGGTCCTCCCGTTGCGCCGCTTTCTGCAGTCGCCAGCATCGCGTCAATACGAAACTCTTCGATTGCGTCCAGCGGGATGGCGAGCCGCACATAAGGTTGCTGTGGCTGGTTTATGATGTTGGTCGCGTCAATGCCGTCGTAGGTGTAATTGTCATCGTCGCGGCCGCGGCCTGCAAATCGAATCGACCGTTGATTGCTGCCTCCGGTATCTACAGCGGCAGGCACCAGAGCCGACAGCGTCGTCCAGTTGCGGCCGTTAATCGGGAGCTGCTCCGCCTGCACTTTCTCAATGCGTCCGCCCAGTGCGTCGGAGCTTTTGTCCATCTGCTCCGAGCTGGTTGAGACCTCCACGCGCTCCTCGCCTCCTGCTACCTGCAGCGTTGCATCGAGAGTGCGCGTCCGCCCAATCACCTGCTTCACATCGACAAACGTCAGAGTCTTGAAGCCGGGATGATTGAAGGTGATCGTATAAATTCCCACCGGTAACTCGGGAATGTCGTAGGTTCCAGTGGGAGACGATACAGTTTCGCGCCTCAGTCCGGTGTCCGGCATTTCGGCAACCACATGAACATCTGGAATGACTTTTCCCGACGGATCGGTGACTGTACCGTCTAAGCCTGCGCGATCAACTTGCGCAACGGCTATTCCTGTGGGATGAACAAGGACGCAGATAGTAATCGCGAGCAGCGATGCACGGGTAAAGAGCTGGATCAATCGCATTTTTGGCCTCGAAAAAGTTGGGGGTTTCGTGGCAGCCAGAAGCAGACCGGAGTTTCTAGACCTCCACACAGCTTGCTGACATAGAGTTGACAGCGCGGTGAAACACCGGGGACCGCAGACCGGCGAAAGGGAAAATCTTATGAGCCTTCATGTCCTGGCGAACAAGACACACGCTTCTGCACAGGCAAAAATGCCTTGAAGTTTTTACATGACGAATCTGTAATAATCAGTGGAAGTTATAGGCACATAACACGACTATTAACGTTCCATCAAAAGCCGAAGCACCGCCGCTCCATCTGCCAAAACCTGATGGTTCTGTCCGCCAGCCCCCTGTAACTTTTCTCCGGCTCAGTACGAAACACTCCTTCGTACGCATGATGGTGACGAAGCTATTCCGCCGTTCTTCGTCCATTTCGGAGCTCGGATTGCCTTTTTCGCCAATTTCTACTGATTAAGAAAAATCGACAGGCGATGTGTTTTTGCGTTGTCGCGGGACGAACCCTGGGCAGTAACGGTCGCCGGTGGCGGGGAGGGTTCAGGTCGGTGGGGATTTTGCATTTGAGGCGTAAAACAAAAAGCCCTCTCCCCAATCATCGGGGAGAGGGCCGTTGCAATCGGAATGTGTTTTAGTCGTCCAGGTCAGCTTTGGTAGGTGCCGGCTTGTGGAAGTCGCTCGGGGGGTGAACCGTCTTCTCGCCGGGATAAGGCCGCGTAAAGCCGGTGGACATGTACCAGTTGTAATGGTTGACGGTGTCTGGGTCTTCGGAGTCGGGCTTGGTCAGCTTGCCGGCGAAGATCTGCGTCTTCTTCTTCATCCAAGCCGCCTTCAGGGCCTTGACCGCAGGGCTGTCTGTGGTGTTGACAGAGGTCGTTGTCGTTGTTGTAACGCCCTGGTCCAGCGGCACCTGATTCGCCACGTGGTTCCACGGCTTGAAGTTTTCCGCAGACGGCTGCCCTTCGACAAAAGCCGTCCTCATCGGCGATGCCACGAGGTCGAATTGATTCATGGGCGGCAGACCGAGGATTTGCTCGATCGTCCGGGTCATGTTGACCTGCGTGTAGTAGGTGTGGTCAGTGGATCCGTTCTGCACGGCGTATGGGCTGACGACATAGCCTGGGCTGCGATGACCGTCGACGTGGTCAACGCCGTTCTGCGAGTCGTCCTCCTCGATGAAGATCGCCGACGAGGACCAGACGTTGCTGTGGCTGATGTAGTCGATAATGCGCCCAATGGCCAGGTCGTTATCCGCCTGTTCGGCATCCGGAGTCGGCGGGCCACCTGTATGGTCACACATGACCCAGAGGACACTCAACGCAGGCACCGTACCGTTCGCGACGTCATTCTTGAAGTCCTGCACCCAGAGATCGACCCGGAACTGATCTGGAATGCCTAGGTCGAACTGCGGGAAGTTCGTGATGAGGTGGTCAGACACAGCCGGAACTGAGGACTGTGCCTGGACCGTGTTCTGATAGAACAGCGTCTTCTCAAGCCCAGCCTCGAACTTCTTTGAGTCTGCGTAAAACTGGCTCCAGCTCGGCTCGCTGGTGGATCCGCTCGGTTGTTTGAAGGTATCGTTCTCGACGGCCTCGCCGTAGATCTTCACTGGCAGACCGCGGTCCGCCGCTTCCGAGAACAGGAAACCTTTGCCCTGGTAGGCGAGTGCATCGCCCATGTTTCCGCCGGGATAGCTGCGGACCCAGTCAGGCGACTGGATGTCATCAGAATAGGGCGCCATTGCCTCGGTGATCCACTGGTGACCGTCAGCCGACTGGCGGCTTGGGTCGTAGAAATTGTCGAGGAGCGGGAAGCGCTTCACCAGCTGGTGCGCGTTCGGCGTGTCCTTGCCGCCGAACACTGCCAGCGAGGCGTCGCCATCTCCGGCGGCCACGTCGCCCAGCATCTGATCATAGGTGCGGTTTTCACGGACGATCAGGAACACGTGTTTGATCAGCGACGGTTCGCCGATCTTGTTCGGAATTGCGACTGGCGTGGCATCCGGGTTGCCATGCGCGGCAGACTTGATATTTTCTGTCAGGTCCCAGTGATTGTTCTCGAAAACCTGCTTCGTCCACGCCTCCAGCTTCTTGCTATCTGGCATGCGGACAATGCTGACGGTGCCATTGTCCTGATGGGTGTTGTAGTTGGTGACGCCGAAGTCAGTCTCGAACGAGTTACGCGCACCGATGCCCTTGTCGTTGGCAACGATGAGCACGTTATTGGCCTCGTCCAGCACGACTGAGCTCGGCGCATAAGCTACCGGGATCATGCCGATGACAGGATTTACACCAGGGCTGAGGTCGACCACCCCGATCGCATTGGCATTGTAAAGCGCAACATAGGCAATGCCTTTCTTTGCGTCGACGGCGATCGAATCCGGCGCGGCGCCGTAGGCCGATTTGCGTTTGCCAGGCACTTTGATCGGCAGCCCAAGGTCGATCGTCCGCGTCACTTCGTTGGTGTCCGTGTCGATGACCGAGATGGTGTCGCTATAGGTATTGGCGACCAACAGGTGCTTTCCGTAGAACGCCATTCCGGTTGGGTGCAGACCGGTTGAGATGTTAGCGGTGACCTTCATCTTGGCCAGGTTCACCACAGAAACGCTACCAGTGATCGCCGCACCAACCTGGGGGTCGGCGACGATTTCTGTGCCGGCAGAATTGATCTGGAAATCACCCTCTGTAGCGGCGCGGCCACCCTCGTTGCTGACGTAGGCAGTCGTGCCGTTGCTAGCAATCACGATGCTGTGCGGCGCGTTGCCGACGCGGATCTGCGTACCCTGCTTCGCTGCGGTCAGGTCGATCTTGGTGAGCGTGTCATTCTGGTTCAGCAGAGCATAGGCGCTCTTGCCGTCCTTTGAGATTGCGACGCCGCCGGGATAAGAAGTGCTCGGAGTATAGAAGGAGCCGCAGGGATTGGCATAAGCTGCCGGAGGACTGTTCGGAAAGCAGTTGATGAAGGAATTGTTCGGTGGAACACTGACCTGGGCGTCGTCGCTCAGCAAGCCCTCTTCATCAACCTTGGTGATGGTGACGTTGCTGCTGTCCTGGCTGAACACCAGGTACTTGCCGTCCGCCGAATAGGTGATGCCGTTATAGCTGCCGCTCGTATCCTTCCCGAACACGATGTAGTTCTGCAGGACATCGCCGGTCTTGGTGTCGAACACCTCGACGGCTCCGTTGCCATCGGAAGCCGACGTACCCATGGTGAGGACGGCGGCGGTGTGAGTTTTGACATTGGGATTCAGTGCGATGGCCTTCGCACGGACGCGGATGCCGAGATCGACTTGTTTGCCGGCTGGGGTAATGACCTGGCCACTGCTGACGACCCACGAGCCGTTCGGCTGCGGCCCGGTGGTGTAGGTCGGGAATGGCTTGGACTGAGCAAAGAGCGCCGGAACGCTCAGCCCGGTCGCCAATAGACCGGCGAGCGGACGCAGACGGTTCATCCGAGACTTATTTCGAGAGCTTTGTCGAGACGACTTTCGGGACATGTACCGTTCTCCTCTTAAATTTTCCATCGTGGGATTTTTCATCGCACAACCCAGATCGGCTGTGCGACATCGGGGGTGGAGATACGACCAGCGCCTGTTGAATATCGCGGCCACTAAACTTTCACGGGTGACATGTAATTGGCTTATGACGATCGGCGCGGAACGAACTGCGCACGGAAGCTAGATTAGAAAGTGTGCCGCACGGCAGCGTGACGGCGAAATTACAGTTTTGTCACCTTGTTCGCGAGATATATGCAGGGTCGCTCGCACGCCATGGCCCGGTTGACTGATAATCTCTGCGCGTGGATGTTGTCTTCGCATCTTTCCGGTGAGGTGGACTGCTACACACCCCAATCATGATCGCGCGATACCCGCGACCAGTTCCGCCTTGTCGTCGACCAGGGCGCGCAGAGGCCCCAGCCAGGGTTCGTAACGTCGCCAACGCCCGACGGATGTGCGAAAGATCGGCTGCCGGGCCTGCCACTTGCTGGGGGTGTTCACAGCCCGCGGATTGCATTCGGGGTGGAGGCACGCGTCGTGCCATGACAGGCCGCAGGCCGCGATGATCCGCCGGATAACTGGTTCGGGCGCTCGGGTCAGGTCCTCGTAATCCACTTCGATGAAGCGATCCGCCGGCAATACACTCCGCCAATGGTCGATGATCCGCTGATAGCTGCGGAAATACGCGACAAGTTCGATACCTCCGGTCGGAAACGTCAGGCCCGGATGGAAATGTGTTTGATGGATTGACAGCGCCGTGGCGACAGCAGCGCGGCGGCAATGGATGATGGTTGCGCGTGGGAATGCCATGTGGATCAGCCCGGCCCAAAGGAAGTTAAACGGCATCTTGTCGGTCACTCGCGCTGCCTTCGGCGCGATTGCGCGCAGCACGCCGAGATAGTCTGCCGCCGCCTTGACGAGGAACGCCGTCTCGTTCACGGCCACGCCAGAGCGGTGCCACGCTGCCCCATGCTGGTTCCAGAAATGCAGCTCGCCGCAGGCCCCGGCCTCAGGATGGCTGGAGACAATCTGCTCGACGAGAGTAGTGCCGGATCGCGGCATACCGATGATCAGCACCGGCGTCGCATCGCAGCTGCCAAGTTCGGGCGCCTGCGCGATCAAGTCGGCCGTGAAGCGTGCAATCAAGCGGTCGATCTCGGTGGAGAACGCCGCTGAGTCGAACGACACAAAGCCCCGGCGCACAGCGTCTCCTGCATCGAAATGCTGCATGGCCAATGCGTAGTCGCCAAGATCCTCCGCCGCCTTGCCGATGGCGAGATGAAGCCGCAGACGGTGCGCCGCTTCCAGCCCCGGCGTGGCAAGGGCGTCTTGCATCCATTGAAGCAAACCGTGGTCATCGCTCGTTACTGGACGACACCGGACCAGATCGTAGTAGCTTCCTGCCAGCTGCGGCGCGATCGCGATCGCGCGCTGGAAGCATTCGCGGGCCTCGTCGAAACGGCCAAACTCAGAGAGTAGATTGCCCAGCAGATCATGCGCCATGGCGTTTCTCGGATCGAGCGCCACTGTCTGTCGCAGCACCTTTTCGGCCTCTTGATTGCGATCGTCGGTCAGCAGCGCCCGGGCTTTGCCAAGGCGGCCGAAGCTGGTTGTACCTCCGGTCGCCGCTGCGCGGCGGAAACACCCGATCGACTCGTAGCGATGGCCAAGTGTATAAACCAGGGCGCCGGCGCGGAACCACGCTTCGGTCAGGGATGGGCGCAGCTCAGTCGCGCGGTCGTACGCAACGATTGCCCCGCCGATGTCGCCCATCTTCTCCAGGGCAATTCCTAGACGGAAATACGCATCGGCGTAGCGCGGGTTGCTCGCGATGGCCAGTTGCAATGCGGTGATAGCGTCCGATACGCGGCCGACCTCGAGGCAGGCCAGACCGAGATCGTGCTGAATGACGGGATTGAACGGCTCCAGCCGCGCTGCATCGCGTAACGGCGCGATCGCATCGGCTGGTCGCCCGGCCTTAAGCAACCTAGTGGCCAATGCAAGCAGAGGCGCCACCTGCTGCGGCACTGGGTTTGGAGACTGGGACATAGCGTGAACCTAGCGTGGAACCTTTCGCCTGATATCTCTGACAATTTACGACAAATACTTTAATACCGCAGAAACCACCTGGTCCTGCACGTGTCTACGGTGTCCTGATCAGTTGCGCATCGGATCTCGGGTGCAAGCGGAGCCTCGTATGGATCGTCAATGCCGGTGAAGCCATGCAGATCGCCCGAACGCGCACGCCTGTACAGCCCCCTACGGATCGCGTTCTTCGCAGACGCGCAGGGGTGGATCAACGTGAACTTCAAGGAAGCGACAAATTTTGTTGCGAACCTCATTGCGCGCAGCCCGATAGGGAGAGATGGCGGCCACAAGAGCGCGATGATTCCATTGCGGGTCAGTAGCTGCGCCAAAAAACCAATCCGTCGTATATTCTCATCTCGATCCACCCTGCTGAAACCGAGGTCGGGCCAGAATTGCTTCCGAACAACGTCCGCGTCGAGCATCTCCACTCGATAACCGCGAGTCAACAATTCTGCGTGGACAGACTTGCAGATCGTCGTTTTTCCAGCACCACTCAAACCCGTGAACCACACTGTCAGGCCTTGTTGTCTTTGATCCGCCCGGGGCTCGACGGACACTAACTTCGGTTCGATGCCGTCGTTCTCAGAAATCATCTTCACAATTGAAGCAACTCCCTGCTATGTCGCTGTCGTTCGGCACCACTATATAAAGGCTTCATTTCGAGCGGTTCGACCTGCAGCATCACGCAAAGCGGACAGTGGGGTTACTGCTGTACCAACCAACTCAATTGATTTCACCGGAAGCAACTGCGACCGGTATATGGAGTGTGACGCGAGTACCCTTACCCGGTTGACTGGTTATCTCTGCACGCCCGCCATGAAGCGTCATGATGCTCTGGACGATCGCCAGTCCTAGCCCAGTACCACCTGAAGTTTGAGAGCGCGACGTATCTACTCGATAGAAACGATCGAAGACCCTGGGCAGTGCCTCGGCGGGGATGCCGACTCCCGTGTCAGACACTTCAATGCGGATTGCTGCAACATCGCCATTAGCGCCAAGCACTACGGTTCCGCCCGATGGTGTATGCGCTACAGCGTTCGCGACCAGATTACCCACCGCCCGCTGTATGAGTGGGCGATCCAGTGCGGCGATTACTGGTTCGATAGCGACAGCCGTGGTGAGCGAGATGCCACTCTCTGCCGCGGAGGCTTCATAGTATTCCCGCACGCTGCCCAGCAATTCGCCTACATCCACCGGCACACGCTGCAAATGTGTCAATGGGCTCTCAGCGCGCGCCAGGAATAGAAGTTTGCCGATTAAGTCGGACAGACGCACGGCTTCTTCCAAACACGACTCCAGTACATCGCGGTATTCATCTACGGTTCGGGCACGAACCAAAGCCACTTCGGCTTCGCCACGAATGTTATTCACCGGCGTGCGAAGATCATGTGCAATGTCGCCGGAGAACCTTGAGACGCGTTCGAAAGACTCTTCAAGCCGATCAAGCATTTTGTTAAAGGTATCGGCTAAAGACGCCAGTTCAACCGGATACCCTGCCGGAAGGATGCGCTCGCGCAGATTTGTGGAGCTGATGTGGCGAGCCGTGGTTGCCATTTCTTCAACCGGACGAATGCCACGACGCGCGATCTGATATCCGGCCAGCGGAAAGATGACGAAAGTTCCGAGCATGATAGCTCCGAACCAGCGCTGGTAGCGCACCAGCAGCTCTTGTTCCTGCGAGACGTCGACGGCAATCTGAATAATGTCCTTATGTGTAGGCGGTGAACCCACTGGTACAGCGGTACTGATGACGCGCAACGCTCGCCCCTTCTTTCCCGTCATCGCAGTGGCACGATTCGGGCGATCCTGGGTTTTCGCAACCAATTGCTGCAGATCCAATTGATCCGCCATGCCCGGCGTCGCCATCAACGGATTGCCTCGATCATCCAACAAGCGAATATAAAACCGTTCGTATCGGCGCGCCGCTGATTCCAACTCAATTTCTTCACGTAGGGCGTCCTCATCGTTGGGACGCTCGCGTAGCATGGTTTGGAGCACATTCACCTTGTCTGCGAGGAACAGATTTGTACTTCGATCGAGATTGGTGATCAGAACCAGATAAAGACTAGCGGTCGCGAAGAATACCGTTAGCAGGCCTGAAATGGTGTACCCGGCGGTTAAGCGGAAGGCTAGCGTTCCCCACCACGTTCTCACAGAGGCCAGACTACTAGTTGCATTCCATGACATAACCCGCGCCTCGTACGGTATGGATCAACTTCATCGGAAAGGGTTCGTCTACCTTAGCGCGTAGTCTTCTTACGTTGACGTCAACGACATTTGTGTCGCTGTCGAAGTTCATGTCCCATACCGCTTCAGCGATCAGAGTCCGCGATAGCACCTCGCCTGCTCGCCGCGCCAACAGAGTCAGCAGGAGGAACTCCTTCGAAGTTAGATCCAACCGATTGCCGGCCCTCGTTGCACGCTGGCGCAACAGATCGATCTCCAGATCAGCCATGCGGATGGTTTCCTGGGCACGAGCGGGCCCACGCCGCAACAGCGATCGAACGCGCGCCAGCAGCTCTGAGAATGCGAACGGTTTTACGAGATAATCATCAGCACCAAGTTCCAGTCCCCGCACGCGTTCGTGAACCGCATCGCGGGCAGTCAGGAGCAGCACGAGCGAGGGACGGCTCGACTGGCGAAGACAGGTGAGCACTTGCCAGCCATCCAGGCTGGGAAGCATAACATCGAGAATGACCAGATCGAAATCGACTTCTAGAGCAAGATGCAGACCTTCTAAACCATCTCTGGCCACATCGACCACAAAACCCGCTTCGTTGAGGCCCTTCTTCAGGAACTTTGCTGTCTTGATCTCGTCTTCGACGATGAGAACTTTCATAAGCAAGAACCCTGGACCGCCACAATAAATTTATGTTTAGCGTGCTAGAGCGAAGAGGGCCTTGTCTCCTATGAAGGGGCCGCTATTCCGTTCCCTATCCGCCAGTAACGTCTTCAAACATGGCAGCCACGAAATAACCGTAAGATCAATTAGATAATCGCCTTCTGTTAAGAAAATGTCACAAACACATTAATGCTTACGGAAGGAACACCAGCCGAGAAGACTACGAGTCCCGAAACCCCCTTATCAAATCATCACGCAAGTCGAGATGATGCTATGCCACGACCTCGGGTCAGCCCGACGTCACCTCAACGAGTTCTGGAAGAAACTGCTCGCGCATCACGACCCTTTTAAGGATGTTCCAACTCCGTTTGTCTCTCTCGCAGTCAACAGCGTCTTCAATTCCGCGTACGACCCAACGACGATGTCGGCGCCAGCCTCTCGCAGGGAGGCTTCTGAAAAGCTGGTTGTCAGATCAGCCGAGAAGCAACCCGCTGCTCTCGCCGCAACGATTCCGTTCACGGCGTCTTCAATCACTAAACACGCGTAGGTGCTAAGCCGAGTCTTTCCAGCGCAATCTGAAAAACTTCCGGGGAGGGCTTCGGCTGAGAGAAAGAAGCACTGTCAACGGCAACCTCAAACATCGATTCGATCTGAAGCGACTTCTGTGTTGCCTTGCGATTGCGGCTTGTCGCGGATGTAGCCAACGCAAGTCGATAACGAGATTTTGCCCAATGCACAAACTCGATGGCACCCGGAACCGGACGGAGCGTGTGTTCGAGGGACTCGTAAATGCGATGTTTGCGGCTAAGGATCTCGGCGCTACGCTGCTCGTTTAAGCCGTGTCCGGCAGCTACCTCGTAGATCATGGCCTTGTCGCTGCGGCCGGTATAGCTCGCGAACAGTGATTCCGGCACTATGATCCCAGCTTCCGAGAGCGCTTCGCGTTTGGCACGCTCATGCAGCGGCTCGGAATCGATAAGGACGCCGTCCATATCGAAGATCAGTGCCTCAAAGAGACGCGATTGCGGCGTTTCCATAGCTATAGGAATAGCGACAACTGAGAACGAAAAGCTACTGTCACGGAATGTAAGAGAAGATGAGTGAGCATCAATCAGGGACATCTCAATGAAATAGTTGACTTTTTAACGAGAGCCTGACTACAGTTATTCAGTTTCAGGCATGCTGTCCAAACCTGCGTTGAGCATCCCCCATGCTCTGAAGTCCTGCCAGGACCTGATCCAAAAAAAAGGCCCCGGCTCCGTTGTGATCCCATCTCCCGTCTGGCGGCTTGAAGGGAATAATCATGGCATTCTACGGTGCTCGTCGAATCCTCATTTTGGGGCCGGTATTCACGATATTGCTGGCTTTCGCTGCTCCAGCATTTTCACAACAAATCACCTACTATGACTTCGACGCTCCTCAAGCGAGCAACGGTGCCAGCTACACTTGTGTAGATCCGGCTCACGTCGTGCCGGTTACGCCGAATCCTTCATTTTGCTTCAACGATGGAACCGGGCAACAGAGCAGTCCCAGCTTTCTAAGCGATACGTATCCATCTGAAATTGATCCTGTTACAACCGACAATCCGCCCGTCCCGAGCACCCATTTTGCCATTCAAAACACACCGCCCGCGTTCTTTCAGGCGTCGAGCATGTGGTTTTCGGTTCCGCAAAAGATTTCAAACGGGTTCACATCGTATTTCGCCTTAAAAATCACCCCAAGTCCGAATAATTCCAATGCAGATGGAATCGCATTCGTTATCCAGAATTCGCAAAATGCAGCAGCAGGAACCAGTTCAGGTGCCTCCGCTTGTTCGGGTGCCGGATCCGGGCCAAATGCCGTTGGCGCAAATGGAGGTTGCATCGGCTACGGCGGCATTGATAACAGCCTCGCCATCGAAATGGACACCTTCCTTAACAGCTGGGATCCACCAGATAATATTTCTACGAGTTCGAGTACCTACAATCACATTGCCATACAAAATTGTGGTGCAGGACTACCAAACTCGCCAGACCATACTGGGTCCTGCCTGGTAAGCCTTAACTCTGGCAACACTGCACAACCGGCTATCAATGCTACGCCCCCAGTTACGCTTGCAGACGGTAATGTCCACCAGGTGGTCATAGTCTATAGCGGGCCGAATGAGGCTACCCCTAACCTATTGCAGGTATTTATCGATCCGCCATTCGTTGCCGGAACTCACACTCCGGCACCGGGTGCCACACCAGTGCTATCGGGAACCTACAATATTGCGGCCAATCTCAATCTCATAAACAGCGGCAGCGCGAACGACAGTGCCTATGTCGGATTTACTTCCGCCACCGGTGCAGCATTCGAACAGCATGAGCTCATGGCCTGGACGTTTACTCCCCATACTTCAACCACACAGCAACAACCCCTCAGCCCACCTGGTCAGACAACGACATTTCCGTTCGGCAGTCACGTCTTTGCCGTTACCTATCCGGTGAGCGGACCTCCGACAGCTAATATCGACATGATCGTGACTGCAAACACGATTGCGCCCGCCTTTTTTTCAAACCTGATTTCCGGCACTCCATTTACTGGCTCTCAGTGCCAGATCTATGACGAGACCGGCGGAAACTGCATCATCTATTCGGTCTCATGCGTTACTCATGGCACCACCACTGCGGTTCCATGCCCTTCCACCACGGACCCGAATAACCTGATCGATATTAAGTCGGGATACAACAATTCCATTCAACCGACTTCACCTGGTTTTCTTCAAGGAGACCCACTTTTCAGCCAAGTTGCGACGATCATCGGCGATGGTCAGACTGCTACGGTGACGTGTGCTGGAGAATGCTCGGTAGTTCAGGGGCAGACGGTCACAGTCGCGGGAAGTGTTGTCGTTGGCGGCGGGTCAAGCTCGTTCAACGGCACGGTTACAGTCCTGACGGCAGATCCGAATATTCCCAACATCTTTACCTTCACGAGCGCCGTGAGCGGAACCGCAACCGGTGGCTATCTCACGTCCAATAATGTGCTGAATGTCTTCTCCGCCTATGTGCCTCAGCGGATAGACGGAACAACGACGGGAAAAACGAAGAACTTCTCCGACTTGGTGGTCACAGGTGTCACGGTAGCCCCTACCACGCTCGTCATCCAGGCACCCTCTGTGCCTTTTAACCAGAATGCACTTGTAACTGTGACGGCCAGCTCTCCACTTGGGACGCCGACAGGAAATATATCTCTCACGGTTGATAACGGCGTGCCGCAGACGCGGACACTCTCGAACGGATCTGCCACGTTTACTCTGACCGGACTTGGCTCTGGCCCTCACCAACTTACGGTAACGTATGCGGCTCAAACTATCTTCCTGGCCGCAGCGACTACCGGCGGCCTCACAATCAATTCGGCCACACCAACCGTGGCGTTCACGGGCGCTCCTCCGACGGCGACCTACAACTCGTCATTCGTCGTTGCGGCGAGCACCAATGCGAGCACCACAGCAACGGTGACCGCGGCTGGTTCCTGTGTTATCTCAGGCAATACGGTGACGATGACAAGCGGCACGGGCAGCTGTAGCCTTACTGCAAATTGGCTGGCCGACAGTAATTACCTGGCGGCCTCCGCCACCCAGTCGACTCTCGCGGTCAAAGCATCCGCAACAACAGCTATTGTTGCCGATACACCCAATCCATCTACCGCCGGAACGCCGGTGTCGATAGCGTTCACCGTGACCGGGAATGGCAAGCCCACCGGAAACTATACCGTTACTTCCAGTGTGAGCGGGGATCCAGGCTGCAATGGAACACTCAATGCCGGTGCCGGAAGTTGTTCGTTAACCTTCGCAAAACCCGGTTCCAGAACGATCACGATCACCTACGCCGGAGACGGAAATTTCTCGGGGTCGTCCATCAGTGTTCAGCAGTCTGTCACGGCTGCCCCGGTGGCACAGCTGTCGGCGTCGACGCTGAACTTTGGCACTGTCTATGTCGGTACGATAACCACGCAGACAGTCACGTTGACGAATATAGGCAGCGCGGCGATGACGGTGAATGGGCCGATCCTGTCAGATGTGGGCGGCGGAAATTCTATCGAATTCGTTGCCGTTAATCTCTGCCCCAAGAGTCTGGCGGTAGGAAGCTCCTGCAATATCTACGTGAGCTTTGTCGCGGGGCCGATCTACAAGCCGCAAACGGCGATACTGAAAGTTATGGACAATGCGTACGGAGCGCCGCAATTGGTGACCTTGTCAGCGATTACGATCAATCCGCAGGCTACCTTTAGACCTTCTTCGCTCACTTTCGGGACGCAGGCGGTCGGAACTTCCAGTCAGGCATCCTTGCAACTCACGAACACCGGAGCCACGCCCTTGCTCATTACAAGTATCGGCGTGACGGGTTCGAATGCCGGCGACTTTTCGTCGACGAATACATGTCCTGCATCGCTCGCGGCCGGCAGTAGTTGTACGATTACCGTCGGGTTTAAGCCAGGAAGCACCGGAACACGCACTGCCTCCATCAAAGTCGTGGACAATGCGTTCGGAGGATCGCAACTGGTGCCACTTTCAGGAAAAGGAAAGTAGCCAGCCGGGGTGGTGATAGAAAGAACGTAGATGTTTATCTCTCGAAGTTCTCCAGTGGTCCTAGTGTTGGACAAGATAGCCAAACTGGTGAACGCATGCGAAGAGATCGATCACTCGTTTGTTCCTTGAAAGGACTTCATGGAATCCCGATAGATTCCCTGCAGGTCGGTACGTTCCAGCAATTGCCCGGCGCCATCTTCTTTGCTGATGCTCTCCAGAATTCGAACCACTTCGCGATAGTGCGGCGTTGCCTCTTTGCCGTTTCCGCTCTTTATCAGCAAAGACGCCAACAGGTAGTGCGTCTTCGCTTCAAGAATGCGCAATCCTAGCTTTTCCGCTCTCGCCAGGCTAAGGTCTAATTGCTGATGCGCCCCGTTATAGTCTTTCGCCTCAATCATTGCTGCACCTAGATTGACTGAAGCTTCGACGGACACCGACTTCAGGCCCAACGAGTCTGCCTCCTGGGCTAACTTTTTGAGCGACGCGATGGCACTCGATCCACGTCCCTGGATCACATCTGTTTTTGCCTTATTTACTTTCGACATCAGAATCTGTTCCCGCTGGGACGCTTTCGAGGCAATTTGAAAAGCGTGATCATATTGCTGGCGGGCGGCGTCAAAATATCCTTTATAGAAATTCACATCGCCCATCCAGTTCGTTGCCATCGAGGCTGCAGTATCGTTCTTAATTTGGTTTGCGATGTTCAATGCCTCCTCAATGCTCTGACGACCTTCATCACCTCGCCCAACCTGTGCCAGCAAATCGCCCCAACGACCAGTGATTTCAGCGGTGAAGTATGTCTTCTCCTTTGTCTGCTTGAATATCTTCAGTGCATCCTGCATTGCGCTCAAGGCGGCGCCATACCGGCCCTGCGCGGCGAAGATCATGGCCATGCTGTCCGATTCAACGGCGACTCCGCGTTGGTCGTTGATACTGCGACGAATTTCTATCGCCTTAAGGTATTGCTCCAGCGCCTTATCGTACTGCCCAAGCTTGGTGTTGGTTTCTGCAAGATTGTGCAGTGACTCTGCCATATCTTCAGGAACATTCAGCTTTTGACGAAGTTGGTAGGCCTGCTCAAGGTAGGTCAAAGCGTCCTGGTAATTGCCCATGTCCGCTCGAATACTTCCAATGTGGTTCAGACACAGCGCCTGATTGTATTCGTTCCCGAGATCCCGCTCAATCTGAAGCGCATCGGTAAAAAACTTGAGTGCTTCATTAGGTTTGCCATGATCGTGATAAAAAGCACCGGTGTCGATGAGAGTATTGCCAATACCCTCCTTGTCTCCAATCTCTTGACGGGTAGCAAGCGCTTCTTTATAGCTGGCAAGCGCCGCATCGGGATGCCCCGTGGAGTCCTGGATGGAGGCAATCTGTTCGAGACTGGCTGCCAGTCCGCGCTTGTCGCCAATTTGTTTCTTTATCGCAAGAGACTCCTCGTAATTGTTGAGGGCATCATCCGGCTTATTGAGCATGCCGTAAGCAATCCCTGAAGCCTGGAGAATCGCCGCCTTCACTTCGAGATTGTCCAGTTGAATAGCCAGACTAAGGGCGCGCGTCAGAAAATCTAGACCACCCTGAGGATTGTCCGCCTTGATTTCAACTCGCCCACTAGCCAACAAAGCTTCGACATTCTTCGGATCTCGCGAAAGCACATTTGCCAGATGCTGCTTCGCTGCCGTGAAGTTGCTAGCCTGCTCATAGAGTCGCGCAAGCGCGAACTGAACATCCGTGTCCTCCGGATTTTCTTTTGCTAGATTTTCGTACGCCGCAATTGCCTTCGTAGTGTCTTTCGTTACGCGTGCCTGACTTGCGGCAATCAGATATTTTTCCTGCGCCGGCAGGCTGTCGCTCAGCTCAACGGCGCGTCTCGATGCTTTCTCAGCCAGATCGTCATGGCCCAGGTCCGAATATGTCTCTCCCAACTTCGAAAATGCCAGGGCAAAGTTTGGATCGTCGACAGTTGCAGCTTCGAACTGTTTGAGCGCGTCCAGTTTGTTGCCTTGCCTGGCCAATTGCAACCCATTGTCGTATGCGCGGAGCGCCTGGATAGACATAGTTGAAGGCCTTTGCCCGTGTGCCTTCAATTCCTTCAAGACGTCCGGATTTGCTGCCAGCCGCTCCCGGATGTCGCTCGCCAGTTTGTCCACAGAACCAAGCAATTCCTTCTCGTTAGGGACATCTGTTTTGAGTACGATTCTGGAGTCATGCCCCAGGTCTAAAATTGTGGTGTCGATCCGTATTTGATCCCCAGCTTTTGCAAACTGGCCGAAGATAACCGTATCAGCGTTCGCAAACTCAGCGAGACGTCTTAGTGTTGCCACATCTACCTCTGATCGGCCGGATATTCTCAGATCCTGCAGCACCTGGTGCAACCGGTCCGGCGAAACCATGCGAACCTGCTTTGATTGACCAATATCGCTGCTGAGCATGTCGGAAAGGCTCGAACCCAGCCAATCCAAACCGGGATCGGCGGAGGCATTGTAGAAAGGCATGATCGCCAACGAGATTGGTGTCCCGACAGACTGTGCGGCTTTCGGCCCAAAGAGCCTTTTCCCTACAAAAAATCCTGTGACTCCCAACGCGGCCACGAGGATACCGACGGCAATAGCGATCCAAAGACCACTCAAACCCGCTGACTGGACATTGGCATGAAACCTGAGATTAGAGGCTGCGCGCTTGCCCTTCCAGGTTTTGAGATCCTCCAGGATCGCGGCGGCGCTTACGTAACGTAAATTCGCGTCGCTTTCCAGGCATTTGCTGACTATCCCGCTCAGCGCGGCTGGAATGGCTGGGTCATAACTTGTCACGGGATCAGCACGTTGCTGCGTGCGCTTGATCAGGCTGGCAAGTGCACTCTCGGCCTGAAAGGGCATTTTGCCCGTAAGCATCTCGTAGCAAATTAAGCCGAGGGCAAAAAGATCGGAGCGTTGGTCCAGGGTCTTGCCCAGGGCCTGTTCGGGAGACATATACTCCATCGTCCCCACAAATGCGCCTGTCTGGGTCGTGCCATTGCCCTCGATCGTACGCGCCAGCCCAAAATCCATCACCAGGACACGGCCCGTGTCGTCGATCATGATGTTCTGTGGCTTCAGATCCCGATGCAATATGCCGACAGCGTGCGCCGCTTCCAGTGCCAGGCAAATCTGCTGAAGAACATCGACCGTCTCTTCCGGCGAAAACTTGCCCCTTGCCCGGATCAACGAGCTGAGGTCGCGGCCTTCAACGTATTCCATGGTGATGAACTTGATGCCCGCATCTTCGCCAAGGTCATACATCCGGATCACATTCCTGTGAGTCACTCGATGCGAAAGTCGCAGTTCCTGCTTAAAGCGATCCACAATGGCTGGATTTCGCGCGAGTTCGGTGCGAATGACTTTGAGCGCTACCAGTCGATCCAATTCGCGGTCAGCTGCCTTATAGACCGCGCCCATTCCACCCTGGCCCAAAATCTCAAGAATTTCATAACGTTGCGCCAGAACTGTACCCGGCTCCAACGCTGTGTCATCTCCAGCTGCTTTGGACAAATTACCCGGTCCCGCCGAAGTTGGAGGGCTCGGAGCGGATGCGTCGGGAGAAAAAGACAGATCACCGCTTGAACTGCTGACTGCTGCAGCGGGTCCAATCCAAGTCGGCATATCGCTTCTTGGCTTGTTGGGTAATTCTTCTTTCATGCAGTTAGCCGGATCGAGCGTGATCGCCGGCAAGCTCTACATGCCGGGCCGATTGAGATTAGGGGAGACAGGAGATCAGCGCGGTGCTTGCCTTTGAGAGCCCAGTATATATGCATAGGGCAAAAAAGAATCAGAAACAGGTAGATTCGTACCCTACTCGGGACGTCGTTTTTTGCAAAGGGTGAGGGTAGCGAGCCGGAATAGCGACGATTCTAAGTCGTATTCAGACAGCTGCCGGGCAAATTTCCGAGGAGCCTACTTCGGCTATGCGGAGCCTTGTTTCTCATCGGGTGACTCGACGATTTCTCAATAACTGACCTGGACAGGATGGGTCTCCATCGCTCTTCTTTTTGTAACTCTCGACTGCAGGAGTTACTTCGAGACAGCGGCGCACCCCTTCACTCGTCACGAAGAATAGCAAGAGGATCAACACGCGTCGCTCGAAGTGCCGGTATC